>Ga0210390_10000672_pt1 | contig 35880 bp, 29 predicted proteins | sample IncBWH11OmetaG_FD_161050 | JGI IMG/M metagenome (GOLD analysis project Ga0210390, IMG submission 161050) | Forest soil microbial communities from Barre Woods Harvard Forest LTER site, Petersham, Massachusetts, United States - Inc-BW-H-11-O ...
GCCGGTGACCAATTTGCGGTACGCCATCAGCGTCAGGCCGCTGCCTGGATTGGAGCTGAACTCGGTCGGTCGCGGTTTGCCGGGAGCCGAGCGGCAGATTGTCAGCACGTTGCCCTCGAGTTTGTAGATTCCGAGCGCCGTGCCCCCTTTCCCTTCGCCGCCGGTGAAGGCGATATCGATCGTCGCCGGGCTGGCCGTCGGATCGATCTTGGTTGAACTCGCGATGAACAGCTTGCCATCGTTGAGGGCCTTGGTGTTGCCCTCGGCATCGAAAACAAGCTGGATCTTCTTCAGGTCGTCGGCCGGGGCCGGCTTGCCGTCGAGGGCGTACGACTCGGCCTGCCAGGTTCCGGTCAGGTCGCGGCGGCCGGCGGCAATCAGGGCGTCCTTCACGGTTTCGTGCTCGCGTTTGAAAACCTCGAACAGATGGCCGTCGTTGGGGCTGCTCTCCAGCACCGTCGGCCGCTCGCTGCCTCCCAGGGGCAGACAAATCGTCAAGGTGTCGCCAGCCAACTCGTAGATCGCCGGCACCGAAATGCCTTTCAGGCGACCCGTTTGGATCCGGACGTCGTATTGCTTCGGCGTGTGGCCCGGATTGACCTTGAACGTGCCGTGGGTGATGCCCGGCCGCTGCACCACGGTAAAGCGGCCGTCCTTCTGAAAGATCATGCGATCGGCTTCGTGCCCCGCGACGGGTTGGGGCTGCCCGTTCACTTTCACGGACGCGAAGCTCCAGACCCCTTCGAGACGGGCCTGCTCGTCTTTGGCAGCGGCGCCGTCGTCCGCCGCGGCCGCCAAGGTGCCGCAGGCGAGGATCACCGCGACACAGCTCGCCGCGGTCAAGAATGTCCAAGCAAGTTTTTTCATTGACCCAGCCCCTATGGAGATTCAGTCCAAGGTGTAGCCGATAAACCACCAGCCGACAGGTTGCAGATTTTTATCGTATACCGGGAAACAAATACTCTCACCCCGGCCGAGTGAGTCAGAAAGCTTGTGGCCGCCTTCTTTCGCCTCTTCGATCGTCGGCGTCGCCGATCCGAGTCCCGCCTGAATCTCCTGTTCCGTCAGCGGCCGACTGATCAACGGCCAACCGTCGTCATCGGATTCGACGCCAAAACCCGCGACAGACTCGATATCGAGGATGTTGCCGAGCCCCTGGGCGCCTGACTGATAAATCCGCCGTAGAATGGCAATCCTTTCCTGAGGATCGGTTGGGAGGGGACGCGAAGAGATCTCTTCCAGGTACTCCAGGTCGCTCTGGTAGATGTCGAGCAGCTGGTAAGGATCGCCTTCTTCACGCGTGAACCGCACGGACTCTTTGGCGTTCGCGAGGGACTCGCGCACTTCGCTCGCAAAATCAACGTTGTCGGCGAGAAACCTCGCTTGCAGTTGCAAGAGCGCGACGGAAGGGTCCGGGTTCCACGGTGCCAGCTGTTCCCAACGATCCGCACCCATGGCGAGCTGCTCCTGTCGCTCAACGGTTGAAGAAATCTCGCAACCGGCAAATTGTCGGCATTATTCAGCCCGAGGCAATCACATCATTGCCACACGCGAGTCTTCGAGCAATCCCCCAGCGACCGCGGCATGATGGGCCAGAGAGACGCACTCCAATCGGGAATTACTGGGCGGCGCGCCGCGTGCCCGCTAATCTGGCATTTTCGGGCTGTTTCTGTCGCCGGCCGATGAGCGGCCGGGATGGACGGCAGTCGTACTTGTCGAGGATTCCGCCAGCATGTTGATTCGTTCGTTTTGCCGTAATCGAATTCTTTGCGGCGTGACGGTTGCCCTTTTCACTTTCGCATGGCCGACGGTGTCGACTCCTGCCGTCGCCCGCGACGACGCCGACCTCTTGATCGCCCGCACGCCGCCGCACACGGCGCAGGAAGAACAGCGGATGTTTCACCTGCCGCCGGGCTTTCGCATCGAGCTCGTCGCCAGCGAGCCGGACATTGTCAAGCCGATCAACATGAAGTTCGATTCGGCTGGGCGGCTCTACGTCACGCAGTCGTACGAGTATCCGTTCCCCCATCCGGAGGGAGCGCCCGGCCGCGATACAATTCGGCGGATCGTCGACACCAACGGCGACGGCATTCCCGACAAGGTTGCGGTCTTTGCCGACCGACTGTCGATCCCCATCGGCGTGACGCCGATTCCCGGCGGCGTTCTTGGCTATTCGGTGCCGAACCTCTATCGTTTCTTCGACAAGAACGGCGACGGCGTGGCCGACACGCGGGAGATCGCGTACAGCGGCTTCGGCCATCGCGACACGCACGGGATGGTCAACGGTCTCAACTATTGGCTCGACGGCTGGGTTTACTGCTGCCACGGCTACTCGAACACCTCGACCGTCAAAGCGTCCGACGGTTCGCAGATCACGATGACGTCGGGCAACACGTTTCGCGTGCGGATCGACGGCTCGCACGTCGATCAATTCTCGTTCGGCCAGGTCAACCCCTTCGGCATGACCTTCGATCCTCGCGGCGACATGTTTACGGCCGACTGTCACAGCCGGCCCGGCATGCTCGTCTTGCGCGGCGGCTGTTATTCGAGCTTCGGCAAGCCGCACGACGGACTCGGCTTCGCGCCAGAGATCATGACGCACGAGCACGGTTCGACGGGCATTGCCGGCATCGTCTATTACACCGGCGGCCCGCTTCCGGCCGAGTATCGCAACACGATCTTTCTCGGCAACCCGGTGACGGGGATCATCAATCACGATCGCATCACGACGCACGGGTCGACCCATTTCGGCGTCGAGCTGCCCGACTTCATGACTTGCGACGACTTGTGGTTCCGGCCGGTCGATTTGCAATTGGCGACGGACGGCTCGATCTACGTGGCCGACTTCTACAACTGCATCATCGGCCACTACGAGGTGCCGCTGACGCATCCGCTCCGCGACAAAACTCGGGGCCGCATCTGGCGAATTTCGTACGTCGGCAAGGACGGCCGGACGCCGCAGCCGAAGATGGTGGACCTCTCGCGAGCGGCGGTTGAAACGCTGGTGGCTTCGCTCTCCAGCGAGAATCTGCCCACTCGCACTTTCGCCACGCACGAATTGGTCGATCGGATCGGCCAGCCGGCGATCCCCGTGATTCTCAATGCGTTGGAAACCACACACAGCCCCGCTGCCCGAGTCCACGCGATCTGGGTGCTGCAGCGGCTGGGAGCATTCGACAGCAAACTGACACGGCGCGCCGTCCGCGATGCCGCTCCGCTGGTCCGAATTCACGCGATCAAGGCCATTGGCGAAATGCGGTGGGGCGAATACGAGCGATTTCTGGCGAGCGCACGACTGACCGATGAGGATCCGTTTGTGCGGCGGGCGGCGGCCGAAGTGCTCGGACTACATCCGGACCTGCGGAACATCGACCCACTGATCGAGCTGTGGCGGACCACCGATGCGTCCGACACGATGCTCGTCCACGTGACGCGGATCGCGCTACGCAATACCGTGCAGAGCGCGTCGGGGCATCAGTGGGACGAACTACGGCAACGCTATCAGGCCGCCGCCGATGTGCAGACGCGGTTGATCGACGTTTGCATGGGTATCCATACGCCGGCGGCCGCGCGGCTCGCGCTCGCGTTCTTGACGAGCAATTTGCATGTGACGCCGCGCCTCGCCGATTCGCTCGCTTACATTGCCAATACGGTCGAAGTCGCCCGCTTGCCCGAGGTCGATCGGATGGCACTCGCGTATCGCGGCAAGGATCGCGACCTCGAAGCCGGCTTGCTCAAGTCGCTCTTCCGCGCGAGCCGCGAACGGGGCGCGGCCATTCCCGACGATCTCAAGAACTGGGCCGATGCCGTCGCTCATAGCCTGTTCGAGGGGCACAACGCCCGCAGCCTTCGCGCAGGCATCAGCCTGGCCGAGGAGGCCCAACTCACGTCTGCCGTCCCGGTGCTGGTGAAAATCTTGAACACGCCCCGCCAACAACGCTTCCAGCCGGCGGCGGCCGAGGCGCTCGTGCGGATCGATGCGACGGCCGCGTTGCCGGCCATCGAAATGGCTGTGCGAAACCCCGAGAGTCCGCTGAAAATCCGCTGCAGCGTGGTCGAGACCTTGCGACAGACGAACGATCCGGCCAGCCGGACGTTTCTGGTCGCCTTATTGCAGGTCGCACCGCAGCAGCTGGCGACTTCGGTCGTCGACACGCTGGCCCGCAGCCGCGACGGCGTCGCCGCCCTGATCGAGGCCGTCGAAAAGGGGCACTGCCCACCGCAACTGTTGGCCGACCCGGCTCTCCGGGCGCGGCTGCAAGCGATGGCCGGGCCGGCGCTCGCCGGTCGCGCGGCGAAACTTTTGGAGAACCTGCCGAAGATCGACGAGCGGATCAACCAGCTGATCGCCACGCGGGCGGCCGAATTCGCCAAGGCGTCCCCGAATGCCGAGCATGGCGTGGCGGTCTTTCAGAAGAGCTGCGCGGCCTGTCACCAGATTGCCGGCAAAGGCAATCGCGTCGGCCCGCAGCTCGACGGAGCGGGCAATCGCGGCGTCGAACGGCTCTTGGAAGACGTGCTTGATCCCAATCGCAACGTCGACATCGCCTTTCGCGCGACAATTCTGGCCCTCGACGACGGCCAGGTGGCCAACGGCATCGTCGTTCGCGAAGAGGGGCCAGTGCTGGTGCTCGTCGACAGCAAAGGCGCGGAGCAGCGTATCGCCAAGAGCAAGATCGAGCAGCGGACGCAGACCAAACTCTCCCCGATGCCGGCCAACGTTGCTGATCAGCTCTCGCCGCAAGAATTAAACGATTTGCTGGCGTATCTGCTCAAGCAACGGAAGCCGGGCGAAGCGAACCGTTAGGAAGCTCGAGCACGCGACGCCGCACCAATTCGAGTGTTACGAGGAAACAGATGCCTTTACATTTTAGTTATAACTAAATAATATTAAAGCGCCTGATCGAGAGAGCGCTTGAGCAATCAAACCCTGTGGCCACAAGGAGCCAAAACCAATGAGCATCAACTCAGTTGACGAAACGCGAAAGGGACAGCTGATCATCGCAGGCGATCACGCGACGATCGTCTTCAAGCGGCTGCTCCGCCATTCGCCGGAGAGAGTCTGGGAAGCGATCACGAACCCCGCCGATTTGAAAGAATGGCTTTTCTGCTCGCGGGCAACGATCGACGGGCGAACCGGAGGCAGCATCGACATGGTCTCAGGTCCGGCTCAGTTTCACGCGACGGGAAAGATTCTGACGTGGGATCCGCCCCGCGTGTACGAGCACGAGTGGAATGTCGCCCCCGTCCCTCCCATGCCCAACGGCGAGAATGCCATTTTTCGCTACGAGTTGGCTCCGCAGGGAGGTCATACGCTGCTCACCGTCACGTACCAACGGCTCACTGCGCAAACGGCCCGCGGCTTCGCGCCGGGGACGCACGTCTTGCTCGATCGGCTCGAGGCGCAGCTCGATGGGCAGCCGCTGCCGCAGTGGATGCCGCGGTTCGAGGAGCTGATGGCCCTTTATCCCCAATGGCAGAAGTGACGCATGCGCCCACTGCAGCAAAACGACGTGTTTCACGCCATCGCGCATCCCGCGCGGCGGACGATTCTCATTCTGCTGCGAACTGGAGAGAAACGAGCCAGCGAGCTAGCCGAACCGTTCGGCGTTTCGTTTTCGGCCGTCTCGCAGCACCTCAAGATCTTGAAAGAGGCGGCCCTGGTGGACGAACGCCGCGAGGGCCGTAACCGGGTTTATCAGCTGCATCCGGATCAGCTCCAAGAAGTCTGGGCCTGGGCCGACGAGTTTCGCGCCTTCTGGAACGCGAGGCTGGACGCCCTCGAGCAGCACCTCGATCGGAAATACCCAGAGAAAAAACTCCCCGCATCAAAAAAGAAAAAGAGGAGAAACTAGCCAGCTGCGCCCTCACGGAGAGCGAACATCCGTCCCACCAGCGTCGGCCGCCCCGGACGGCAGCTGGCGAAACGTTGCGAAAGCGCTGAAAGATTTGCCTTCGTCGTTCGTGTATAGATGAAGACGGAGGCTTTATGCCGGGCGTTCCCGAGACTCGTGCCAGCCTGATTTTGCGATTGCCTCGCACGGAAGATGCCGAGGCTTGGCGCGAGTTCGTCGCGATTTACGAGCCGTTCGTGTATCGGTTTGCCCGCCGCAGCGGCTTCCAAGAAGCGGATGCCCGCGAGTTGGTGCAAAACGTTCTGCTGGCAGTAGTTAAGGCAGTGGGACGCTGGCAGGCCGACCCCGAGCGGGCCCGCTTTCGCACCTGGCTCTTCACCATCGCCCGCAACCAGTTTCTGGACCTGATCGCCAAAAAGCGGCGGCGGCAACCGGTCCGCAGCGGGTCGAGCAGTCTCATCGATCTGCTCGAGCAGCAGCCGGCTCCCGATCAGTTGGCCGAGCAGCTGGCCCTCGAACATCGACAAACGCTGTTCCGCTTTGCCGCCGCGCGGGTACGGCAGACGTTTAAGCCGACGACCTGGCGGGCGTTTTGGATGACGAGCGTCGAACAGTGCCCGGTCGAGGAGGCGGCGGAGACGCTGGGGCTGTCGGCCGGCGCTGTTTATATCGCTCGCGCACGGGTGCTGGCTCGACTGCGCGACGAAGTTCGGCAGATGGAGGACGATCATGCGTTGTGACGACGTCCGACTTCAAAAAGTCCTCCGCAATGCCGACGAAGCGAGCGCCGAGTTTGTCGAAACAGCGCGGCACCTCGAATCGTGCTCGCGCTGCCGCGAGCGACTGGCCGAGCTGTCCGGAGTCGACGACCTCATCAAGGAGGCCTGCGAAACCCTGCGGAACGACGGCGAGCTCACGCTCGAACCGGCGGAAGGCCCCGCGTCGATCGTCGTGGCGGTCGAGCCGCTCTTGGGTGACGACGTGCCCATCGATTGCGAGACCCTGTCGCTCGATTTTCTCGAGCCGGCCAGCCATCCGGAAATGCTGGGACGGATCGGCCGCTACGAGGTCGAGCGGCTGATCGGCGCGGGGGGCATGGGGGTCGTGCTGAAAGCGTACGACACCGAGCTGCATCGCGTCGTGGCGATCAAGGTGCTCTTGCCGCACCTGGCGACCAGCTCAGCGGCGCGGCGGCGGTTCGCTCGCGAGGCGAAGGCGGCCGCCGCCGTCGTGCACGAGCACGTCATTCCCATTCACGACGTCGAATCGGATGGGTCGCCGCCGTACCTCGTCATGCAGTTCGTCCCGGGGCACTCGCTGCAGACCCGCGTCGACGAACAAGGGCCGCTCGAGATCAAAGAAGTCCTGCGGATCGCGCGACAGGCGGCGGCCGGACTAGCCGCGGCCCACGCCCAGGGAGTCGTCCACCGCGACGTGAAGCCGGCCAACATTCTGTTGGAGGACTCGGTCGATCGCGTGCTGCTGTCGGATTTTGGGCTGGCCCGCACCGTCGACGACGCCACGCTCACGCGGTCCGGAGTGCTGGCCGGCACGCCGCATTACATGTCACCCGAACAGGCGAGCGGTCTGAGCGTCGATCAGCGCTCCGATCTGTTCAGCCTGGGCAGCGTGATTTACTTCATGTGCACGGGCCGGCCGCCGTACCGGTCCGAATCGCCGATGGCCATCTTGAACCGGATCTGTCACGAAGCGCATCGGCCGGTCGACGACGTCAATCCCGACGTGCCCCTCGAACTAGCCGAGGTGGTCGACCGACTGCTGGCGAAAGCTCCGGACGAGCGGTTCGCGACAGCTCGCGAAGTCGAGACGCGGTGTGCCGAGCTCTTGGCCCACATGCAGCAAGGTCGCCGGTTGCGCCGTCGCAGCTGGTGGCGGCAGCTGCAGCAACGATCTTTGCGCAGCGGCAAGAAGACGCTGACGCGATTGGCCGTCGGGCTGGCAGCGGCGGCCGCCTGCATGCTGATCGGCGCGTCGTTGACGCGATTGTTCACGCCGCGAACGACCGCTTCCAGCGATGGTGCGGCATCGACCTCGCCCAACTCCGAGATCCTCAAGGCGGTCTTACCCGACACCTTTGCTCGCGAAATCACCGAAGTCGACGGGCAGCTGGCGGCAATCGAAACGCGCAACGACTTCGATGCCGCGGCGTTTGGCTCAGGCGGTGATCCGCAATGGCAAAATGAATTGTCCGAATTGCAGACACGAGTTTCGCAGATGGAAGAATCCCTCGGGCGTCGGCCGCCCACGCCCGCGTCCGACTCCCCTCACCCCGCGTCCGAAAGGAAGAAACGATGAATCAAACGGCTCGACGCGCCTTGTTCGTCTTCGTGCTCGGCTCCGGCACGCTGCTGACCCTGTCGCAAGTCTGGGGACAACTGCCGGCGCTGGCGCCAGCCGGGGGCGGTCACTCGAACGATCAACTGCCCGCCGCGGAACCGCGCGCCGCACGACTGCCCGACTTACAACCACCCGCCGAACCTGGCGCGGCAGAACCGGCGGATCCGCCCGCTGCCCCGGATGTCCCGGCACCGCCCGCCGCATTCGGGGGCAGTTTCGGAGTTGGGGGCGGCCATGGTGGGTTCGGTGGGTTTGACTTCCATGGACGGCATCACAATCACGCCCAGTCCGAGGCAGAAATCAAGGACCTCGGAGCCCTGCGTCAGGCGATCGGCAAGCTCAAGTCGGCAAAGAACGACACCGAAAAAGCGGCCCTGACGAAGCAAATCTCGCAGCTGCTCGATAAATCCTTCGAGCGCGACATGCAGCGGCGGGAGAAGCAAATCTCCGACGTCGAGGCTCGGGTCAAGAAGCTCCGCGATCAGATCGAGAAACGCAAGAAGGCCAAGGACGACATCGTCAGCCTGCGGCTCAAAACCATCGTCAACGAAGCGGACGGCCTGGGCTTCCCCGAGGGAGTCGATGGGGAAGCCGGCTTCAGCTGGCAACCGGACCCTTTTAACGGTCACACGCGAGTGATGCCCTTTATAACCAAGCCGCCCAAGGAAGCCGACGACGCGGCCCCTGAATCTCGCTAACTGCGATCGCCGACCCCGTTCACTGAAAGGCCAGTCTCGCGGCTGGCCGCGACCTGCCGATGAACCGGACACCCCGCCCGCTGTGGCTGTCCGGCCACCGGCAGGTTTTTTTGTTTTCTCGCGCGGCGCGATCGATACCGGTCCGCCGCAAACGCCTCTGATTCTCTTCAGGCGCGATCCCAGCCCGCCCGCGGCAAACAGCAAGGGATCGACAATCCGGTCCAGCCGCACCGGTCCAGGGGCACGCCCCTGGCTAGTCGCGGTCGGCGGTAGGGATTTCGGCGTGGGAGTCGTCGTCGATGGTGATCGGCTGCAGCCACCAGCCCCAGATGAGGTAGTTGATCGCCCCGAACGCGAAGAAGCCGACGATGACCGCTAGAAAGCCGAAGGCTTGAGGCAAGACAAGGGCGGTCAGCCCCAGCAATCCCGCGCCGATCGCCAACAGTGCCAAGAGGGCAAGGATTGTCGGCGCGTTGCTTTGGGCCGGTCTGCTCATGTCCCTTCCAGTATACGCTTGAGCGAGCTGTGTCGATGGACGAGACCTTGGTTGAGCGTCGTCCGCAGCCGGTCGGCCGTGAGCATGAAGCCGAGCAATCCGCCGGGCGGCTCAAAGTCGATGCGGTCGGTAATTAGAACAGTGCCGCCGTCCTGAACCGAAAAGAGATGCTCGTGCACGTACTGCGGCAACACGCCTTTGACCTGAGTTTCGGTGAAGCGATGCGGCCGCGTGAAGTCGGTCACTTCGTAAGTGACATTCTGCGGCGGTCCGAAGGCCAGGATTTGCACTTCGAGCCGAGAGCCCAGCTGCAACTGCGGCGGAGCGCTGACCACGCGAAGTTTCAGGTCGTCGGGAATGATTTGAAACAGGTTCTCGGTCTGTGTGAGGAAGTCGAAGGCTTTTTCGACGGGACAGCGAATCGTAACGGAGGCTTCCAGCGACGGCATGTTTCAGCGCACTCCCAGCGGCACGACGATGATCCGAATGGCGGCCACGCAGCTCGATCGGTCGGTTCGATCTTAGGAAAAGCCACGGGTGCGCGATAGTTCGGCACGTTCAGGCCGTGCAAAGCTTCCGACATCAGAGAACGAAAGCGACGCTAGTCGCCGATCGGCGGCGAGGTGGGCGCGTCGGCGATTTCGCTGCGATCGTCCGTTGGCGAACGATCGCCCATTGGCAAACGATCACCGGTGCCGCTGGTCGCGGAGGTGTCGGCACTCGCGCCGCGATAGAGGATCAAGATGCCGAAGCCCGCCATGATGGCCATGTCGGCGACGTTGAAGATCCCCGTTCGCACGGGACCGATGCCGACGTTCAGAAAGTCGATGACCAGTCCGCCATGAAACAGGCGGTCGATCAAGTTGCCGATGCCGCCTGCCAGGAGCAGCACCACCGCCAAATGTTGCACGCGGCCGGCCGGACGCTTGAAGAAGACCAACGAAGCGATCAGCACCAGGAACACGGCATTCACGACAACGAGGATCGCGAACCGCGCGGAGGGGTCTAGCTGTGAGCCGGCTCCGAGAAAGGCGCCCGGGTTTTCCGCGTATTGGATCCGCACGGTACCCCCCAGGAACGACATCGCGGGCGCCTGGCGGAGGTGTTCGGTCGCCAGGCTCTTCGTCCACTGATCGCAACCAATGCAGGAAAACAGGACGGCGGCCGGCAGCAACATTGGCAGGATCCGCCGTGACAGGCCGCGAATCGACTGCTGCATTGCTTTCATCTCACGCACGAACTTGAAAAACGGCAAACCGCGAGGTTCCGGAGGCCGACTCGGCAGACGTTCCCGCTCGCGAGTTTCCCCGGTCGCGCCGCCTATATCGTAGTGCGCGGTTGGCTGTGCTCAAAGATCGAATTGGCCCGCCCAGTTGGGCGGTCGTCTCCCATGCAGGTGGTCCAACGAAAAACGCAGCGGAGCCAAATGCTCCGCTGCGTTGGAAAGTAGCGAGGACTTGCTCGCGAGTCAGTTCTTCGGGGAGGCTAGTTGCCGGAAATGCCGTTGCGGATGTCGTCGAGGACCTAGTGGCGCTCGCCGTCGGCGGAGGCGGGCTGGATTTGGCTGCCTTGGTTCATCGCGCTGGGCGCCATCGGATGGGGTGCCGGAGCGGCGGGGGGAGGCGAGCTCGGGGCGGCCGGCACAGTCGGCCAGTTGTTCGACGGCTGAGCGGGAGCCGGGCTCGGACTGTTGACTTCGACTCCCGCACCAACACTCGGTCCGGCGGCCACTCCCGCGGTCACAGTGTTGCAAGCGCCGCCACCGCCTCCGCCGGCATAGATCACGTGACGGTGCCAATCCTCGGGCCGCGGGGCCGGCGGATACATGTTGGGGTTCGGCATCCACTGGGGCACGCGGGCGTAGTAGAAGCCAAGTTGCGTCGTATCGGTGGGCATGTAGACCTGCGCGAACATCGGATGCAGGTTGAAGCCCGGCTGGCCGTACCACTTATCCGGCCAATACCGGTAGTAGACGATCGCATCGCGATTGACGGGTGCGGCCGCGTAAGGCTGAAAGCCGCGCGTCGGGTTGAACAAGCAGCCACCTCCGGCGTACGCGCCGGTGCCGCAGGCGGCGCCGTCACAGGGGGCGCCGGCGACCGCGCCGTTGGCGGCGGGCGCCGCGGCCGGTCCGGGATCGGGCACGGGGGCCGGCCGATCCGAAATATGCACAACGGCCATGTCGTCGGCCTGGGCCGCCGCGACGAAACTCGCCGCGATCAACGGGGCCCAGCAAGCTTTGGTCCATGCTTTCATCGCGTGATTCCTGAAATCGAAGAGCATTCGGATCGATCGGCGAAGCGGTTGTCGACTCGCGCTCGTCTTAAACCGTTAACGAGGAGCAGCAGTGGGCATCATGGGGGGAACTGGCGCGGCCGGGGCACCGTAGGGCGCGGCCAGCGGAGCCATCGCGCCCATCATCGCGCCGGGTTGGTACGCAACTCGCGAGATCGGCGTGATACGGCTGGCCGGAATGCCCCATCCGTAGTTGACCTGCGTCTGCACGGTCGGAGCCAGGGGAACCGTCATCGGCGCGCCGAAACCGACGGCTGCGTAGACCCGCGTGTCGCGCGGATCGTAGTACCACGGGTTGACCGGGTAGGTCATCGTGTAGCAGTGATAGTCGAGGAACCGGCAGCCGTAGCCGTGGTCCGGACCGCCACAGAGGCAGGTGTGCCAGATGCCGCAGTGCGACTGAGCCGGTCCGCAAGCTCCGTTGCAGGCGGCGCCGTCGCAGGCTTCGCCGTGTCCCAAGCCGACACGGCCGACAGGGGCCGCGTCGGGAGCAGGCGCGGGAGTGGCCTGGTCGGTGGTCGCCGCGCTGATCCGCATCGCGCCTGGCGAGTCTTCACCGCGGGCGTTGCCGCAGAGCAGCAATCCGCACACGGCGGCGGCCGTCAGGAGTTCGGACTTACGGGTAATTTGTGCGGCGATCGTCTGGGCGATCGCCGCAGCGGGGAGGGCGAGTTTATTGCGTGTGAACATCACGTTCTTCCCTGAACTTTCTGAGAGGCCGCGAGCCGCCGTGCATCGCTCTAGTAGTTTCTAGCCGGCATGCAGCCCGGTGACTTCGATCCGTAAGCGGGGTAGTGAATCCCGTCTCGCGGGTTGGAATACCAAGGACTCATCGGAAAACAGGCTCGATACACACAGATGTCCCAGAAGCGGGACGGCGGACAACTGCCGGGGCCGAAAAACTGGGTCAGCTTTCGGTAGCAGCAGCTCCGCTGGCAGCAACAAGCATTTTCGTCGGGGCAGTTGGCCTGCGCATTTCGGCAACACCGATCGCAGCTGATGCAGTAACCGTTTGGGCCGTAGCAACGCTCGTAGTACTGCAGGACGCGATCGCTTTCGCAGTCGCCGGCGTGAGCCGTGCTCAGGGCCAGGCCGGCCAGAGCACCGATACAGACGATCGTCGACAGCGCTTTGGAGTAAGGGGTCGTCATAACAGAAGCTTTCTGAGTGCAAATCGCGGCGAACAGGCGAGGTCGCTTGCCGACTGCGTGCCAACTGCCGTCGGCACGCGTCAGCAAGGCAATTCGAGGCGGCGCACTACTCTTCGCTCCACCGCTGGCCGGACCAGGTCTGGCACAAGGGCGGATTGCCGCTCTTCGGCAGAGCCGGCGGGCACCAACCGCTGAACAGGCCGCACGACGAGTGGTATTTCACCGAGACGTACGTGCCACGCAGTTTCCAGTGTTCGGTCTGGCCGACGCCCCAGGGAAAGACCTTCCACGCCCCGGAGACTTCGTAGTAGTACGGGGGATAGAGCGAGCGATACGTGTGCGGGTACAGCATCTCGTGCGGATCGAACGCCTGGTTGGTGATGAACGTGGCGCCGACCTGGTACGGGATGTACGGCAGCGGACACGGATACATCGGAGCGTTCAACGACGGGTAGCCGTTCGGCGTAATGTTGGGTGCCGTGGGTGGCAGATAGAGCGGAGCGGGAACCGGGCCGGCCGCATGCACCACCACGTTGTGTTGCACGTCGCCGCCGGTCTGCTGGACCGTCCGGTCGTAGGCGTAGCCCGGCGGATTGGGGACCGCCTCGGGCTGGGAGGAAACTCTCCGGCTTGCAGCTGAGGCCGGCGCGCTGGCCGCCGGAGAGAGAGACGCCGAGTCAGACTGAGCGAAGCAGCAATTGAGCGAAAACGCCGACACGATCGCCGTGCAGGCAGCCGCTCGAAGCGTGGTACGGACCATCGATTCCTCCCTGAATCATTTCCACTCGGCCGTCACGCTCGGAGGCGAGTGACATCCATGCACAGGCCGTCCGGGCGAGGGCGATCTGTCCTCACGTGAGCAATACAAGATTCGGGTGAATCGAATCGCACGAATCAGTTTTTCGGGCCGTAACGGCGGGAGCGGTCGTGCCCCAGGAATCGACGTCCCGGTTAAACCTTACAACCGGAAAAATCGCTAAGCCGCCGCGATAAACGGGCTCGCTCGCCAGGCACGAATTGCGCAAGTGCGGGGCATTTTTTGGGAGACCGAGTTCACCTCTGGCATCGGGCGCTGCACTCTGCCGGTGCAATCGCTAAAATCCGGCCAAATTGCCAAGCCGGCCCCCGCCGCCCCAATCGGTCGCGCGCGAGAGGAGTCGGCGTCTAGGAGGGTGAGTTGTCCAAGAAGGGATCTCGATCAGCCGGCGATCCGTCGGCGTCCAATCCGGACGCCGCCGCCAACGCCGGTAGCCCGCCCGCTCGCAGGCCGGGCACTGGAAACAACGGCGCGAACGGGGACGACGGCGACCAGATCACGTACGTCTCGCTCAGCCAGGAAACTCGCCGCAGATACCTCAATTACGCGCTCTCCGTCATCACGTCGCGGGCTCTGCCGGACGCCCGCGACGGTCTGAAACCCGTGCAGCGCCGCATTTTGTACGTCATGCACCACGATCTGGGGCTGACGGCCAATGCGAAAACTCGTAAGAGCGCCAAGGTTTGCGGCGATACCACGGGCAACTACCACCCGCACGGCGACATGGCCGTTTACGACGCTCTCGTGCGGATGGCCCAGAATTTCAGCCTCCGCTATCCACTGGTGATTGGCCAAGGGAACTTCGGCTCGATCATCGGGCTGCCCGCGGCCGCCGCCCGCTACACGGAAGTGAAGCTGACGGCGGTGGCCGACCAGCTCATGAACGAGCTGCGGTTCGAGACGATCGATACGCGCGCGACCTACGACGCGTCGAAACAAGAACCGATCGTCCTCCCCGCGCGGTTCCCGAACCTGCTCGTCAACGGCACGCAGGGGATCGCCGTCGGCATGGCGACGAACATCCCGCCACACAATCTGCGGGAAGCAGTCAAAGCCTGCGTCCACCTGATCCACGAGCCCGACGCCACCGTGGCGCAGCTGATGAAATACGTGAAAGGCCCCGACTTTCCGCTCGGTGGCCGCATCGTCACCGATCGCCGCTCGATCCGCGAAGCGTATGAAGAAGGGCGCGGCTCGATCAAAGTCCGCGGCGAATGGAAGCTCGAGAAAGACCGCAAGACCGAGGCGACCACGCGGATCGTGCTGTCGTCCGTTCCGTACGGGGTCGAGACGGGGCCGCTGCTGACGGCGATCGGCGACATTATCAACGCGCGGAAGCTGCCGCAGTTGGTGAGCGTCGCCGACGAAAGCAGCGAAAAGCATCCGCTCCGATTAACGCTGGAGATCAAGCCGGGAGCGGACCCCGAAGCGATTATGGCGTACATGTATCGCCATACCGCGCTCGAGCAGAATTTCGCCTTCAACACGACCTGCCTGGTGCCCGACGAACACGGGGCCCTCGTCCCAGCGCGTCTCAGCCTGAGAGAGCTGCTGCGTCACTTCCTCGACTTCCGCTTCAAGACGGTGACGCGGCGGTTCGAGTACCAGCTGCGTCAGCTCGAGCGTCGCATTCACGTGCTTGAAGGCTTTGCGATCATCTTCAAGGGGCTCGACCTGGCCCTCAAGATCATTCGCGGCAGCTCAGGAAAGCAGGACGCGGCCGAGAAACTGATGAAGGCTTTCCCGCTTGATGCAGAGCAGACGGAAGCCGTCCTCGAGCTGGCCTTGTACCGCATCTCCACGCTGGAAATTGATCGCATCCTCGAGGAGCTGAAGGAAAAGCGGGCTGAGGCTGAGTCGATTCGCAAGCTCCTCGCCTCGAACGCCCGCTTGTGGAAAGTCGTCGAAACCGAGCTCGAGGAAATCGCCGAGAAGTACGGAGACGATCGCCGCACGGCCATTGGCTCTGAAGAAGAAGTCACCGAGTTCGATCCGCAGGCTTATATCGTCCGCGAGAACACGAACGTCGTGCTCACCCGCGACGGCTGGCTCAAGCGCGTCGGCCGGCTGCAGAAGGTCGAGAGCACACGGGTCCGCGACGGCGACGCCGTGCTGGCCGTCGTCCCCGGCAGCACGCTGGAAAACGTGGTCGTCTTCTCCAGCGACGGCGTGGCTTTCACGCTGCCGATCGACCAGGTCCCGGCCTCGTCGGGTTACGGCGATCCGATCTCCAAGCTGGTCCGCGTGGGCGACGGCGCCCGGCCGATCTGGGCCACGAGCACCGACCCGCGGTTCACCGCGGCCGACGGGGTCGTCCGCAAGAACCAGCCGCCGCGGCCCTATTTGCTGATCGCGACACGTCTCGGCCAGGTGATGCAACTTTCGTTCAGCGCGTTCCGGGCCCCGTCGACGAAATCCGGTCGCCGCTATTGCCGACTGCGCGAGAAAGATCGCGTGATCTTCGTCGAGCTGGTGACCGAGGGTGAGACGATGTTTCTGGCTACCCGCGACGCCCGCGTGATTCACTTCAAGATCGGCGACGTGCCGATTCTCGGTGGACCCGGCAAGGGCGTACGGGGAATCAAGCTGGCACCCGACGACGAAGTGCTGGGCGCGATTCAGCTGGCCCGCCCGTCGGACTGCCTGCACGTCATCAACGACAACGACAAGCCGCTCAGTTTCGGGCAAATGAAATACGGCGTCACGGCCCGGGGCGGCAAAGGCATCAAGACCAGCACGCGGACCGGATTCAAAGAGATTGTCCCGCCGCCGATCCAATTGGTGGACTGGGACCAATTTGAAGAAAAACCTGCGACGAAGGGTTAGGGCGAGTGGCGACTGGATCCAAAACAACGCGCCTCAAGCCGAGCGGAAATTACGCCGCGGCCGATATCGAGGTGCTCGAAGGGCTCGAGGCAGTCAGGCGGCGTCCGTCGATGTACATCGGCGGCGTCGATGCGCGGGGCCTGCACCACTTGCTATGGGAAATTGTCGACAACTCGGTCGACGAATACCTGGCCGAGGCAGCCGACCATATCTCGGTCACACTGCATAAAGATGGCACGTCGATCACCGTCAGCGACAACGGCCGCGGCGTTCCCGTCGACAAGCACCCGAAGATCAAGAAGTCGGCACTCGAAGTCATCCTCACGACGCTGCACGCCGGCGGCAAATTCTCGGATAAAAACTACCTCCGCAGCGGCGGCTTGCACGGCGTCGGCGCGTCGGTCGTCAACGCGCTATCGATCGAGCTGGAGGCGACCGTCCATCGCGACGGCTACGAATGGAGCCAGCGCTACAAGCGGGGCAAACCGACCACCGAAGTGAAAAAGGTTCGCCCTTTCCGCGGGCACGGCACGAGCATCTTCTTCCGGCCCGACGACGAGATCTTTCGCCGCGTGCAGTTCAACGTCGAGACGATCCGCCTTCATCTCGAAGACATCACTTACATTCATGGCGGCCTGCGGATCACGCTTGTCGACGAGGCGAAGAACGAGCGAATCGACTTCGTGCACCCGGAGGGAATTGCTGGCTTCCTCGAAAAACTGACGACCGAGAGCCAGAAGCGTCCCAGCCACGAGCAGATTTACGCGACCGAAAAAGACGAAGGGACCACGCGGATCGAAGTCGTCCTTCGCTGGAGCGAGTCGACCGACGAAAATATTCGCAGCTACGTCAACGGCATCCGCACGCACGCCGGTGGCACACACGAGAACGGCTTCCGCAACGGCATCGTGCGGGCAGTCCGCAGCTACCTCGAAGTGCATGACATCAAGCACAAAGGCCTGAGTATCACGGGCGAGGACGTCCGCGAAGGGGCCATCGGCGTCCTCTCGGTCTTCCATCCGGACCCCATGTTCCAGGGGCAGACCAAGGAGCGACTCAACAATCCTGAGTTAACCGGCCTCGTCGAAGGAATTGTGCGGCCGGGGCTCGAAACGTGGCTCAACAACAATCCCTCGATCGCCGACGCGATCATCGGCCGCATCGTGCTGGCTGCGCGGGCACGGCTCGCCAGTCGCGACGCTGCCAGCGAAGTTCGCCGCAAGTCGCCCGGTTCCCGCCGCACGAATCTTCCCGGCAAGCTGCTCGACTGCCGGCAGACCGACTCGGCGAAGACGGAGCTGTTCATCGTCGAAGGAGACTCGGCCGGCGGCACAGCAGCGATGGGCCGCGACAACCGCACGCAGGCCGTACTCCCGCTGCGCGGGAAAATCCTCAACACCGAGGCCCTGTCCCTCAGTAAGATTCTCGAAAATCAAGAAGTGAAGGATCTGATCGAAGCGCTCGGCACGGGTATCGGAGCGCAGTTCGACATCCACAAACTCCGCTACGGCCGCGTGATCCTGCTGATGGACGCCGATAGCGACGGCTATCACATCTGCACGCTGCTTTTGACCTTTTTCTTCCGCCACATGCGCGAGCTGATCTCACAGGGCAAACTCTTCATCGCCCAGCCGCCCCTCTACCGCATTGTGACCTCGAGCGAGACCTTTTACGCGCAGGACGATGCCGCCAAGGAAGAGATCCTGCTGCGGCTCGGCAGTCATCGCAAATTCGAGGTCTACCGTTTCAAGGGTCTGGGCGAGATGGACGCCAAGCAGCTCAAGGAAACGACTCTCGATCCGAAGGCCCGCGTGCTCCTGCAGGCGGAGATCGAAAGCCAGGTGGAAACGGACAAAACGTTCTCTCAGCTCTTGGGAAAAGACGCGTCGGAACGCTATCGGGTGATCATGGAAGAGGCGTCGTTCGCCGACGACCTCGACGTCTAACCCGCGAGCGACCCCTTCCTGCAGGCTGCAGCCGTACGATCGGTTCTCCGGTTCCCCGCGACACGCCGGTCTAGCTCGCCACTGACCGCGTCCGGCAAACGCAGCGCCGGTGCCCCTTCGCACGGAAAATCCGCCAACTCTTCTCGGCTTTGACATTTCGCGCCGTCATGTGCCGAATTTGCCCTAAAGTCTCCGACCAGATTTGGTCCGACCCACCCCACTGGCAGCATCTGCCGCAGGGAATCGGTTCGATACTAGAGATAGAGCCAAATCGTCCCGGTCGTAGCGGGCCCGCCCAGCTCTCCCTTCGGCGGTTTCTTGGCGTCCATTCCGACGGCCTGCCGTTCGTCCTGGGGCGAAGTTCACTCGAAATCTCTGCTTGATGAAGGCGCTGCGAATGCAGTCTCTCAAATTCTGGAGTGTCTTCTTTTGCGCAGTGTCCACGGCCACCTCGTTCGCCGTGGCGACGGAATACGGCTCGCCGACCTGGAAACATGATTTTCGCTCGGCCGAAACCGAAGCCCGGCGGCTCAACCGGCCGCTGCTCGTGCACTTCCACGCGAAATGGTGCGGTCCCTGCCAGATCATGAACCGCGACGTCCTCGGCGATCCGTCGGTGCTCCGGCAACTCGACGTGTCCGTCGTCGCCGTCAAAGTTGACGCCGATGAGCGCCCCGACCTGATTCAACGGTTCGGCGTCGAATCGCTGCCGACGGACATTTTCCTCGACCCCAGCGGCTTCGTGATGGACCGCTCGTCGGGGATGCGGGATCGCGAGCGTTATGTTTCGCTGATCGCGCGGATCGACTCGAGATTCGCCCAGTCGCATAAGACCCATATCGCGATGCAGTCCAAGCCCGCTCTTCGCGAACCGGCGCCCCTATCTCGGCCGACTCCAGCTCCCATCGCTCCCAATCCGGTCCGACGCACAATCGAAGATCGACCGATGATTGCGTCCGCGTCCCCGCCGGGCGTGGGACATCCCGGCCCGCTACGGCATGCGGGTGCGTCGCTCGGCCTCCGTGGGTTCAGCCCGGTCGCGCTGGTGGGCGACCGCAAATGGATGCGGGGCGACGATCATTGGAAGTACGAGCACAAAGGGGTCACGTACTACATGACGTCGGCCGAGGAATTGCAGCTGTTCAAAGACGGCCCCGATCGCTACGCTCCGCAGGTCCTCGGCTGCGATCCGGTGATCCTGGATATTGCGGACCGCGCGGTCTCCGGAGACATCCGTTATGCCGCGTTCTTCGACGGCGAGCTGTACCTGTTCGTCAGTGAAAAGTCGCGGCAAACCTTCCGCGAAGATCCCGATCGGTTCGTGAGAACCAAGCACGTTTTGAACATCGACGACCTGCAGGGCAAGCGTCTGGACTAGCGCCGCCGCCCGGCTGCCTGGCGGTGGCAGAAGCCATGTGAGTGACGGACGTGGGAGGCCTGTTACGGGACGTTCCGCACGACCGGCTCGGATTCGGCGATTTCTTCGCAGGCGTCAAAAGAGAATGAATTGACACAAACCCGCCGGAAGCTATGATAGGGGCAGCATTGGAGCCCGCTGGCCTCCTAGAACTGTTTGCTTTTTCCCCCGATGACTTCTGCGGAACGAGCAACCAAAAAGGCAGCGACTCACCGGCTAAGTGACTTCCCCGCTTGTGGAAGTTCGCGTCACGGTGGCCCACCGTTTTGGCTTTCGGGCTAAGTGACGAATCCGTCAGCCCAATACGTGCCTTCCTCGGCTTTCTGAGCCCAGATTGCACGTGCGGGAATCGCGGTGTCAGGGCGGCACCGTTTTTTCTCGATGGACTCGTTTGGAAAAGACAAGGTCCGGCGCACGCTGCCGGACGATTGCTGCCTCGAATCGGCTCGCTCGCACGGTCGGATTGTAGGGATCCAGAACCGTCCGGCACTGTTTCGAGGCACGCGGGTCAGCCGAACCAGCGGCCCGACCCGGAATACCGGCAATCCGGCGGATCCCATCCGCCCGAATTGCGACAGACGATGCCCAATCGTCAGCACGAAATAAGCAGTGCGTGCCGCCAGTTTTAAAGTTCCGGGCGGCCGCGAAAGCAGTTTTCTGCGATCACGCGAGACGAGAGCGCGTGGGGATAGCGAAGAATTTGAGCGCTCGCTGGCAGCCTTTTTGCATTGCTCGGACGATCAAGGCCACGTGCTTTGGTCGAAGGATCAACGCCAACCAGGCTGACTCGGCGTCGCCGATTCAGGGTCACGTTTGCGATCCTCAAATTGCGTCCCACCGCAAGAATTCGCGCGGGCCTGAGGGTTGTTTCCGGTCATTGAATTGAATCCGGAAACGATCGGTCTCGATGGAAACTTGTTCCTTGGGTCGATGTCTGGTGCGAACCGGATGGACTCGAGATGCCCCTGTTTTTTCGGCCTAGGAAATTGGCCGAACCTTTCTCTTTGGATTTGCGAATGACCGAACAAAGTTCCGGTTCTCCCTCCAGGGGACGTCGCCGGACGCCGCGCCGCGCGCCGGAAGTCGTGGAAGAACAGCCCGTCCAGGAAACCCCGTCCCACGAGGACGACTTCGGCGCGGGCGTGGATGATCCCGTCAAGCCGTGGGACAACCACTCCGACGACTTCGAGCCCGATATTGCCGAAGCAGATGTCGATTCGGCGGGCCCAGCCCCGCAAGGGGGCGACCGGCCTCACTACAGCGGAGGCGGTGGGGGAGGCGGAGGCGGCGATTACGACGCCAATGGAATGCCCCGTCGCCGTCGGCGTCGTCGACGTCGTCGTCGGCCGAACGAGGGTGGCTACAACGACCAGGGACCCAGCCAGCAGCATCGCGGCGGCGGCGGTGGCCCACGGGGCGGTCATTTCCCGCACCACCAGAACCGCAACAATCGCCCCCGAGGCCCCCGGCCGATGCAGCAAAACCAGATGCGTTCCGGCCCGGCCGTTCGCACGAACGGCCAGGAAGTGTCCGGCGCGGCTGAGGGCGTCCTCGAGCTGCATCCCAAGGGTTACGGCTTCTTGCGCGACATCAAGCGCGACTATGCCGCCCAGGAAACCGACCCGTTCGTTTCCAGCTCGCTGATCGAGAAATATCAGCTGCGACCGGGTGTGCTGATTCACGGCGACGTGGGCCCCGGCACCAATTCGCAAGGTCCCCGTTTGCGGACGATCGAATCGGTCGACGGCCGCACGCTCGAGGAATTCGCCAAGATCAAGCATTTCGACGGACTGACGGCCATCAATCCGTTCGAGCACATCAAGCTCGAGACGGGGCCGCAGCCGATCAGCATGCGGGTCATGGACCTGCTCACGCCGATCGGCAAGGGTCAGCGGGCGCTGATCGTGGCGCCGCCGCGGACCGGCAAGACGATTCTACTGCAGCAGATTGCTGACTCGGTCAGCCGCAATCACCCGGAAGTGCACCTGATCGTGCTGCTGATCGACGAGCGTCCTGAGGAAGTGACCGAAATGCGCCGCAACGTGCACGGCGAGGTCATTGCCTCTTCGATGGACCGCGACGTCGAAAGCCACGTTCGCACCAGCCAGCTCATCATGGAGCGGGCCAAGCGAATTTCCGAGTCGGGACGCGACGTTTTCGTGCTCTTGGACAGCATCACGCGAACCGCGCGGGCCTTCAACAAGTGGGTCGGCAACACCGGCCGCACGATGTCCGGCGGTCTCGACGTCAAGGCGATGGACATTCCGAAGAAAATGTTCGGAACGGCCCGCCGCTTCGACGAAGGCGGCTCGCTCACTGTGGCAGCCACCGCCTTGATCGACACCGGCAGCCGCATGGACGAGGTGATCTTTCAGGAGTTCAAAGGCACGGGCAACATGGAAATGGTGCTCAGCCGGGACCTGGCCGACCGTCGCATCTGGCCGTCGATCGACATCACCCTGTCCGGCACGCGTCGCGAGGAGAAAATTCTGCCTCCCGAAGCGCTCGAGAGCATCGTGATGTTGCGTCGCAGCCTGGTGGCAATGAGCCCGGTTGAAGCGATGGAACAGCTCATCAAGACGCTGCAGCGGTTCCCCACCAACGCCGACTTCCTGGCCAAGGTCAAATCGGTCCTCTGACCGGATTCGACACGGCCGGATTCGACACGGCCGGATTCGACACGGCCGGATTCGACACGGCCGGATTCGACACGGCCGGATTCGACACGGCGGGGATTGGCTCGGCGGATTCAGCGCAGGGCAGTCGTGCGCTCGGAGAGCGCGCGTCAGCCGTTCCGTCGCGGAATCCCGGAACCCGGAATCACGGCACCCAGACGGCGTACGGTACCGGGCAGGCTCCGTAGATGCCCCAGGGCGCGACGTAGAGCACATTCTGGTGCAACGGCTGCGCATACATCGTCGGCCGTTGCGGCGAAATGCCCAGGGCGTGCCGGTACTCGATCCGGCTCAGTCGTGCCCGGGCTTCCTCGGCGGCGCGTTCGTGCACACGCTCGGCGGGGGTTGCCTGGTGGACGGCGGCCCGCGCTTCATCCTTTTCGTAAAGCTGCTGACCGGGCGACTGCGCCTGGGCCATGTTGCCACAGGACACGATCGCCGAAAGTCCCAGTCCGATCATCAGCGTCCGCATGTGTGCCTCCTGCCAAGCCGCCGTCAATCGGCGCCCCGAACGAACGCCGTATCATCTGTATCGGTCCTGCCGATCAGAGAGTTTAGGCGAAATTTGCCAGCTGCGGGCCGACAAGGCGGGAGACGGCCGCGAAAACCAAGCTGCGGCGGAAGCACGGTCGGCTAGGCCGCTGGCTGCTCGAGGGCTTGCTGTAGCCTCGACAACGAATCGGGTCCGCCTCGCACCAGGCAGACGTAGACGTAGTCGCCTTCCTGCCAGGCCACGCAGACAGACTCCCCAATTCGCGCCGTCAGGTAGCCGCTGGTCGGCACGGCCATGGTCAACGACGTTTCGGCCGGCGGGTTGCGCACGCGATTCCGCGGGATGACGGCGATCAGTCCCTGAATCGGTTCGGGTTGCCGCGTACGGACGTCAAATCCGTAGACCGCAATCACGTTCGCGGCCAGGGGCAGCCCCTTGGCCTGCTTGTCGCATTGCCACTTGAGGTGTTCCCAGCCTGCCTCGCCCGGAAGTTGCGTCGCTTTACCACCGCCGGTGAAGTTCGGCAGAGCCTGAAGCGAGGCGAAGTCGATCTCGGTCAGCGATTGAGAAACTTCAGCAACGCTCCACCGCGGCGAGAAGAACCAAACGACGCCGAAGAACCCGGTGAGCGCCACGGCCGAAGCTGTCAATGGAATCAGGCTCTTGAGGAATCGCCGCCGCGTGGGTCGGCTCAGCGGCTTCGCGGGAATGATCGACGGCACTTCGCTGTCCACGGCGGGCGACCGCCCCGCTCCGGCTGCGATGCCATCGTTCGCGTCAGACGAGCCGTGATCGTTCGCCGTGGTTGAGGCGATCGTCCCAGCCGCTTCGAGTTCCGCGATTTGTGCGAGCAGCCGCTGCTGGGCTCCGCGGGGGATCGCCACGGTCCGCATTACGCGGCCAATCGTGCGATCGAGCTCGCGGCGATTGCGCACCGTGCGAGCACACGCCGGGCAGCTCTCGAGATGCGCCACGGCGGCCGCGTGTTCCTCCGCCGAACAGATCTCCTCCGGCAGACCGTCCGCGTCTGGCACGTCGAATTCGAGGATTTGCAGAGCCTGTCGACAGTCCATCATCCCACCTAGCACCGTCCGACTAGCGCGCCGGAGCGGATTGCAGCGCCTCCAACCGCCGTCGGAGATGCGTTTTGGCCCGAGCCAGCCGGCTCATCACCGTGCCGATCGGCACGCCGAGTTGGTCTGCGATTTGCCTGTAGCTGAACTCTTCAAAGTAGTACAAGACCAGTGGAGCTCGAAACTCCTCCGGGAGCTCGTTGAGCACCTGCTGCAGGTCGTTCGAGTCAAAATTCGCCGACGGCGTTTCTTCCCGGACCGGATCCCAGTAGCCGTGCAGCGGGACCATCCGGGCGCCCCGCTGGGCCGAAACACGCGTGAGGAACGTGTTTCGCACGATCGCGCACAACCACGACTTGGCGGACTGCGGGTCACGAAGCTGATGCAACCGCCGATGGGCCGTGAGAAATGCTTGCTGCGTCAGGTCTTCCGCCTCTTCGGCCGAGCCGCAAAGACGATACGCGTAGCGGTAAACTAGCGCGTAATGCAGACGGGCCAACTCCGACAGGCTCGGAGTGGATCGACTGTCGTCCATAGCGAAACCTCACAACTCTAGGACATCCCAGCGGGCCGGTTTATTCCCACAGCCGCACGCAAGGAGTCCCCTTATGAGCAGGAAACTCGATCGCGGCGGTCGGCGGGTCGGATCCCTCCGCGCTTTGAGTCTGTGCCCAATCGGGAGAATCCGCAAGTTTCGGCCGGAACGGGCAGCGATCGTAGGATAGACCGGCAACATCTCTCGTCACGACAGTGAACTTCCGTCAGACAGGCAATTTCGTCGGACGGGCAGCTTCGGTCGACCAGAGAAGATTCGGGGAATAAGTCCGCCCGACCGCGGTCTTACTCTTTGTTCGTTACAGTTCGGTTAATCTTGGGACAGCTCGGACCTCGCCACTTGCAAGAAACGCGAGGAAACCCCGGCGTCTCCGGATTGGCAAACACTCGGGCAACGCAGAAGGAGCTTCAAATCATGCGAAAGACATTGGCCCTGGCTCTGACGATCTGTCTCGGAGCGATCGCGATCGGGTGTGAGGAAGCGGCGAAGCCGAAGCCCCCCGAGGTGCCGAAATCTGACCTCGGAGCCCCAGCTAAACCGGGCGACAAGCCGGCCACGCCTCCCACGACGGCTCCCGCCACGAAATGATCGCCGCCCAGTCTGCCGCAACCGGTCGCCCGCTCACTCGCCGACGTACTTCCAGAATTCGTCTTCGCCCTCATCTTGCGGGGCCGACGACGGCTTGCGCTTGGGCCGCTCGGGAGACGGCGGCTTGCGCTGCGGTTGGGCGGACGGAGGTTTGACCATTTCCTGCGTCGGCGGCTTAGGAGCCGGCCTCACGCCCGCAGTTCGTGCACCGGGCTGCGGACGGCTCGGCGTTCGGTCTGCGGGGGATTTGGCCACGGGTGACTTTGCCGCCGGAACGGGCTTGCTCTTCGCCAGGGCGGCCGCCGCGCAGGTGGGACATATCCCCTTTTCGTCGAGCGGACGTCCGCACTCGTGACACACCGGAATGGGCTTGGACGGCGTCTGATCGAAGAACGCCTCCCAGCGATCGTTCGCCAGGTCGGGGACGCGGACCCCAGTCACGCCCGGCCCCGTTTTCTTGAACGGATTGGGATTCGCCTCCGCCAGCACGACCGAATCCGAACTGGCCACCCGCGGGTCCGACGTCAATTGGGCGACGATATTCTCCTGTCGCAAAATCTCCGTGTGCGCCGACTTGCCGCTCGCCGCATCTTTGGCCGATACGTGCACCGTGGCCTGCGGGTCGTAACTGATCGTCACGTCGATCTTGGAGCCCTCCGGCAGGTCGGGCGGCAGTCCGTCGACCCGGCAGTCGCCCAGGACGACGTAGGGCTGCTCAGGGGACGTGCCGCTCTCCACGATCACCAGGTGCACGCGCCGCTGATTCTCGACCACCGTGCCGAACTGCTGCGTCGATTCGGTCGGCAGCGGCGTGTTCGCCGGAATCAGATAATGGGGGACGCGAGTCTGCGTCTTCATGTCGCGGATCAGAATGCCGAGCTCGCGCGCGTTGACGCTTTGTTGCTTCACCTTCGCCAGGCGGCGGTTGGCATCTTCCGTGAGGATCGAGCGCGCGAACTTGTCGTTCGCGAGCAGCATGCCGGCGTAGTACGTCGCGCCGTGGGCGATCGACAGGTCCGGTGAGAGCGTGGTATTCAGCGTGCGGCCGCTCAGTTGTTTGAGCCGCCCACGGATCATCGGCATGCGGGAGGCGCCGCCGGTGACCAGCACCACGTCGACATGCGCCCAGCCGAGCTTGTTGTCCTTGAGCAGCTTGAGCGTGATTTCTTCGGTGCGATCGACGAGCGGCTTGGTCAATCGCTGGAACTGCTCGAGTTCCACCTGGTAGGTCTTGCGATGGCCGCCATGGTTGCAGGTCAATGCCGCGCGGGGACGTACGGACAGACCGCGCTTCGCCTGCTCGACTTCGAGTGCCAAGGCCTGCAGGCTTTCCGGATTAGTGCGCGGATCGTCGCGAAATGACTTGGCGAACTGGCCGGCAATCGCATCGACGAGTGCTTCGTTCCAGTTGATGCCGCCCAAATGCAGATCGCCGCTGCTGGCGATGACGGTGACTTCGTCCTGACGATAGCGGACGAGCGACAAGTCGAACGTGCCGCCGCCCAGATCGTAGACGAGAATCCGCTGCTCACCCGCCAGCTCGCTAAACCAGAGTCCTTCACTCCCCAGCACGTAGCAGAGCGCAGCGGCCACCGGCTCGTTGATGACGTCGACCCGCTCCAGGCCGGCCGCGTGGCCGGCTTGAATCGTCGCGTGCCGTTGCGCGTCGCTGAACTGCGCGGGGACGGTGATGACGGCCTGCGAGATCTGGCCGATCTTATCTTGCGCGGCCGAGACCAGTTTCTTGAGGATCAGCGTGGCGATGTCGACGGGTCCATAGGGGCGGCCGTTGATCCACCAACGCTTGCCCACGTCACCCATGAAGCGCTTGGAGTTTTCGACCACGCGATCCGGAAAGCGGATCGAATTTCGCAGCGCCTCGGTGCCGACGATCGGCTGCTCTCCCTCGAACAGCACGACCGACGGCGTCGCCAGTTCCCCTTCCTGATTGGGGATGGTGACCGGTTCGCCGCTTTCGTTGAGATGGGACACGACCGAATAGGTCGTTCCCAGGTCGATGCCGACCGCCTGAACCGCCTGCGTAGGACCTGTCTGCTCGGGCATGCTACCATTGTATTGCGAAGTCCTGGGCGACGGAATAACCATGCGATCCACTTTTTACAGGCAAATGACGCTCTGCGCTTGCCTGTGGGCGTCCGCTGCCGCTGCCCCCAGCGAGGCGCCGACGAGCCTCTTTCCGGACCCGCTACCGACGCATTACCGGACCGGGCGCCGCTTCACGACCGCCCTCGAACAGCCGATTTCGGGGGCCTGGAAAGGTGTGCCGCTCCGGGCGATTTTGCGGCGGCTCTCCCACGAGCGGCAAATCGCCATCCTGCTGGACCGGCGGGTCGATCCCGAGCAAGAACTGCAGATCGAGACGGGCGACCGCCCGCTCCGGGCCGCCGTCAATGAAATTGCCCAGTCGATCCAGCTCGGCGTGACCCAGGTCGGCAATTGTCTGATCGTCGCCCCGTCCGTCCCCGTGCTGCGGCTGCGGACGCTGATCGCGCTCCGCGAGCGGGAATTGGAGCGGGCGGCGGTGGGCACCGAAGTGCTATCCCAAGTGCGCGGGCACCGGAGCACGGTGACGTGGGGCGACTTCGATCGCCCGAGCGACATCGTATCCCGCATCGGCCGGCAATTCGGCCTGTCGATCGCGGGCCTTGAACAAATTCCACACGATCTGTGGGCCGGCGCCACGATCCCCGAGGCGACCGCGTCGGAGGCCCTCTCGCTGGTACTCAACCAGTTCGACCTGACCTTCGAATGGCTGCCCCGCGAATCCGGCGTGCGCCTGGTCCATGTGCCGGAACACGTCGCGGTCGAGCGGACGTACACACTCCGCGGCAAGTCGGCGCCCCAAACATTACGGATGCTGCACTCATTGATCGAGGGGCTCGACGCGACCGCCCACGGCAACAAGCTCGTCGTCCGCGGTACCCTCGAGCAGCATGAGATGGTGGCCGCCACACTCCGCGCTCCCAAGAATGCTCAGCCGACGCTGATCAAGAAGTCGGCGCTGCCCGTCGAGAAGGAAGCGTTCAAGCTGCAGGCCGAGGGCGTCAGCCTGCAAGAACTGTTCGAGGAACTGAAGAAGCAGGGCCTGCCGCTCGAATACAACGCGAAAGAACTGCGGAACGCGGGCATCGATCTGGACCGCAAGGTGTCCGTCGATCTGCCACGATTGCCGGCGGCCGAGTTTCTGCGCAGACTGCTCGATCCGCACGGACTGACGTTTCGCTTCGCAAATGGCGCGGTCGTGCTCGGGCCCAAATCGGGCAGCTCGTCGCCGAGCGTTCCCTGAGCCTGAAGAACTGCGCTTGAACCGCCTTTAAGAAACTGGCGGGAATCCGCGCGGAATTTTCGGATTTCCTCGATTTGCGCCTCAAACTTTGCCGACATAGAGGATGGTTCCGGGTGGAGGGCGCCGGCCATTCAAGGCTATCGATGCGCGCTCTATTCATCTCAGCGGCTTTGGTGTCGGGCGCCCTATCCGGCTGCATCACGTGCCGCATTCCGCTGAATGCGCCTCCGTACGACCCCACTCAATGGGGCTGGGGACCGCAGGAGCGCTTCTACGTCACCCGCTCCTACTACGGCTTCGCGAAGGACTATCCGGGCGTGCATCCTTACCGCATGGTCCCTCCCTGTCCGCCGCAGTATTTGAATCCCGCTTCGCCGCCCTATTTTGGTCCGGCTCCGCCAACGTACCCGGCTTGTGGTCCTAACGGCATGCCCTGTGGCCCCAATGGGATGCCAATGTGGCCCGCTCAAGCGCCGATGGCGGGTGCGCCCATGGTCATGAACTCAACCGCGGTCGCGTTTTGACGATGCGCCGAACGGGCAGATCGCGCACGACTCGGCCCGGCTGAGGCAAAACTCAGCCCGGTCAAAAAAGACCACCCGCTGACTCGGGACGCAGGCGGCTGCGGCCTCTATAATGGAGGCCGCTTACCCCCCGCCCCGGCAGCATTCTCAATGTCGTCCCGCCCCCGCCCCCCGGCAGCACCAACCCGGCGTGATTTTCTCTCGGGCCGCGCGCTGCGCGGGCAGTTGGAGGAATCGGGCGCGTCGCTGGCCGATGCGCTGCTGGAAGAGCAAACCGGGCGCGTGATTCCCGACGCCGGCCCCACGGTTCGCGTGCAGACGCGGGCGATGGCGTGCGAATTCGCCGTTGTGATGAACCCGGGACCGCCTCGGCAGGTGATGATCGCTTCTGACGCGCTCGACATGATCCACGCGCTCGAAGCCCAGATGACCGTCTATCGGCCGCAGAGCGAACTCTCACAGCTCAACCGGCGTGCCGCGGTCGAGCCGGTCGCCGTGGAGCAAACGCTTTTTGATCTCCTGCTTCAAGCTCGCGATATCTCGGAGGAGACCGGAGGCGCCTTCGATGCGACGTCCGGTCCGCTGATCGCGCTCTGGCGGCGGTGCCGCGCGGAGGGACGCATTCCGACGCCGGCCGAGATCGCCGACACCCTCGCGATCGTCGGCATGCATCACGTCCACTTCGAGTCGGATCAAAAAACGATCGCTTTCGATCGTCCCGGGGTCGAGCTGAACCTGGGCGCGATCGGCAAGGGGCACGCGGTCGACCGCGCGGCCGCCTTTTTGTTGCAAGAAGGCCTCGACGCCTGGCTCTTTCATGGCGGTTACAGCAGCGTGCTTGTGCGCGGGCCGCATGCCGGCCGCGATGGGTGGCCGGTCGGTCTCCGGAATCCGCTCCTGCCGCACGAGCGGCTGGGCACGCTAATGCTGTGCGATCAGGCGCTGTCGACGAGCGGATCGAACGTGCAATATTTCAGGCACGCGGGGCAGCGTTATGGACACATCCTCGACCCGCGCACCGGCTGGCCGCCGTCACATCTCTTGTCCGTCAGCGTCGTGGCGCGGACGGCCGCGGTCGCCGACGCGCTGTCCACCGCCTTTTTCGTCGCGGGAGTCGAAAACTCGCTGCGCTATTGCGATAATCACCCGGAGATTGGGGCGATTTTCGTTCGTCCGCCGGAACGGGGACGCACGTTGAGCCTGGTGGTTCACGGCATCCCCGAGACTTCGCTCTTTTTCGAAACCGACGTGCAAGTGGAGGTCCCGACTCGTGCGAGATAGCTGGCGATTATCGGGAATCGCCGTAGCATTTTTGGTCCTGCTGCGGATGGCCATCGGTTGGCAGTTTCTCTACGAAGGCCTCTGGAAGCTCAACACGCTGTCCACGGCCAAGCCCTGGTCCTCCGCGGGCTATTTGCGCGCCGCCCGTGGGCCGATGCGCAACGTCTACCGGAAGATGACCGGCGATCCCGACGACCTGCACTGGCTCGACTTCGACGCAGTGGCCGCCGGCTTCGACGCTTATAAGGCCAGCTTGCTCGCCAAAAATCCCGACCTGACCGACGAGCAAAAGGCCCAGCTCGACGCGATGGTCGACGGTCCGCCCCAATTCTCCGTCCGCCTCGATCACTTGCCGCAAGGCTTGAAGATCGATGGCAACCTCAAAAAGGTGATCTCCTTCGATCCCGAGACCAAGCGGCTGATCGTCGACGGCAAGATGCACCTCTTGCCCAAGGAGCGGGCCGACTTGCAGAAACAGGCGCGAGCGCTCAAATCGGCTTCTGCCGACGACATCAAGCGATTCAACAGCGCGGTTGACCAGCTCTTCAAGCTCTCGTCGCACCTGAGTTACAAGGAACGCCTGGCGATCCTGCTAAAGATCGACCCCGAGCGCGTCGGTCTGGTGTACCGCGACGACAAGACCAAGGAAGTGGTCGAAGAGCGCAAGGGCAAGATCACCGAGTACAAGGAACTCCTGTCGCGCTACAGCGAAGAGCTGCCGAAGGCGCGGCAGGCCTTTGAGGTCAAGCACCTCGACACGCAGTGGGACGAAATCCAGAAGCTGCGCTCCGACCTGGTGGCACCAGTCCGGGCGCTCGAGACCGATTTTCATCAGGACGCCCGCAAGCTGCTGACCGTCGATCAATTGGCGCGGGGCCCGGTCCCCGAGCCCTGGACGTCCCAGCAGCGGATCGACCACATGACGATTTGGGCGCTGATCGCGCTCGGCTGCCTGCTTTTGGCTGGGCTCCTGTCCCGGGCGACGGCGCTCGCAGCCGCGGTGCTTTTACTGTCTTTTTATCTCGCGGTTCCACCGTGGCCGGGCGTAGAAGACTTGGCCGAAACGGCCGGCCCGGAGCACAGTTACATCATCAATAAGAACCTGATCGAAGTGATTGCCCTGCTAGCCATTGCGTCGATGCCGACTGGTCGCTGGTTTGGGTTCGATCAGGTGCTTTCAGCGGCATTTCGCCGGCGGCGGTCGGTGCCGCAGCAAACGGCACGGACCTGACTTTACCGCCGGATCGAGGGGAAGCGCTTATGCAATTGACGCCGGAACAAGTGCAAATCGGCTCGGAGAACTTCAACCGGGTTTCCGGAGGACTCAACGACGGGGACGTGACGCGTCGCGACTTCATGAAAGCCGCCGCGGCAGGCGGCCTCGGACTGGGCGCGCTCTACTTCGGCTACAAAAAGCTCGAAGGCGAGCCGGTGCGCGTCGGCTTCATCGGCACGGGCGACGAAGGCAACATCCTGCTCACGCAGCACCCGCCCGAGTACATGAACATCGTCGCGCTCGCTGACATTCGCCCCTCGAACCAGGCACGGGCCTTCGTCGGCGACGGCAACGAAGACCGCATGGGCCTCGTCAAAAAACTGGGCGAGGACCGGGCCAGCAAGATCAAGGTCTACGACGATCATCGCAAGCTGCTCGCCGACAAGAACATTGAGGCGGTCGTCATCGCCGTGCCCCTCAATCGGCACGCTCCGCTGGCGATTGAGGCCCTGGATGCCGGCAAGCACGTGCTGACCGAAAAGCTGATGGCGCACGACGTCAGCCAGTGCAAGCAGATGATCAAGAAGGCCCGCGAGAAGAACCTGCTGCTGGCAGTCGGGCATCAGCGGCACTACAGCGTGCTGTACGACAACGCCAATCACATCGTGTCGGGCGGCGCGCTGGGCGACGTCAAATTCATCCGTGCCCAATGGCACCGCAACAACAGCTTCCCCGGCCGCGACAGCTGGCGCAAGCCGATTCCTCCCGCGGATCAGCAAGCGCTCGAGAGCCGCATCAACGAGTACGGCTTCGAGTCGATGGAACGGTTGATCAACTGGCGGCTATTCAACGACACGGGCGGGGGACTGATGGCCGAGCTGGGCAGCCACCAGATGGATGCCTGCAGCATCTTCCTCGGCAAGAAGCATCCGCTGGCCGTGCAGGGCTACGGCGGGAAGAACTTCTACGGCGTCAAAGGAGTCGGCTCGGTCGACAAGCAGCACGACGATCGGGAGATCGACGACCACATCTACGTGACGTTCGAATTTCCCGGTCCGCACTACGAGCAGGATCCGAACGACATCTGCATTGTGACTTACTCGTCGGTCAGCACGAACCGCCTCGAGCCCTACGGCGAGACGGTCTTCGGCAGCCGCGGCACGCTCATGGTGCGGACGGAGAAAGACGCCCTTCTCTTCAAGGAGGAAAGTCCGACTTCCGCCGGCGGCGGGCTCGAGCAGCGGATCTACGTCGTCAATTCGGCGAAGGGAAGCGGCCCGGTGCTCGAAGCTTACGAGACCAACACCGGCGGGCACGCCTCGACCGAAGGTCCCAAATCGGTGAGCCGCGGCTACACCGAGGAGATGGAGCACTTCTGCTACTGCGTCCGCCACAACATCCACAAGTCGCCGCAAGAGGGCGGCCTGCGTTGCCCGGGCACCGTCGCGATGGGAGACGCCATCATGGCGTTGACGGCCAACCTGGCGATGAAGCACAAGAGGCGGGTCGTCTTCAAGAAGGAATGGTTCGATCCCGATTCGCCGGCCGTTCCCGAAACCGATCACGACGTGATCGGCTGAAGCCAGTCTTCTCGTCCCGGTGCTCGTGCCGGGACGAGGGGCCGCCCTTTGTCTGTTACAATCACGCCGCCCGCTTGTTGGGACCGCGTGCCCGCAGAGACTGCTCGCTGATGCCCAGACTGTTCCATGGCCCGCTGGCCTGACGATACGCGTGCGACCGTGACGACGCTGGCCCTGGTCTTCGTCGTCTTTCCCTTGTTGTGTCTTCTTGCGTACTGGTTTGTTCATGGTTGAGGCGAAATCCGCGGAAGCCGCAAAACCCGCGGACGGGCATAGCCGCAACAGCCTGGGCATCGTCTTCGTCACGGTCTTCATCGACCTCTTGGGCTTTGCGATCGTCTTGCCGCTGTTGCCGCGGTACGGCGAATATTTTCATGCCAACGGGGCCGTGCTCGGCCTGCTGATGGCCTCGTTCTCGGCGATGCAGTTTATCTTTTCGCCGATCTGGGGCCGCGTCTCGGACCACGTCGGCCGCCGACCCATCTTGATCCTGGGCCTGGCTGGCTCGACCGCCTCCTACGCGGTCTTCGGCATCGCCTCGTCGCTCGAAGCGGGGTCGCGAATGCTGGGCCTGGCACCGCTCACCTGGCTCTTCATCGCCCGCATCGGTGCGGGTATCGCCGGCGCCACGATTTCGACGGCTCAGGCTTACATCGCCGACAAAACGAGCCCTCAGCAACGGGCCCGTGGCATGGCACTGATTGGGGCCGCGTTCGGCATCGGCTTCACCTTTGGTCCGCTCATCGGTGCGGCCTGCGTCTCCAGCGACCCGACCGCGCCTCCCAGCCCGGCCGCCGGCTATGTGGCCTCGGCGTTGTCCGGCATCGCCTTGATCTGGGCCATCACGATGCTGCCCGAGTCCCTGCGACCCGGCTCCACTCCTTCGCGCGGCGGTTGGTTCTTGCTCTCGAACCTGCGGGTGGCGATCGAGCGCCCCTCGATCGGGCTGATCCTGACTTCGATGTTCTTCACGACGTTCGCGTTCGCGCAGTTTGAAACGACGTTGGCGCTGCTCACCAAGACGCTGGGACTGCCCGATCGCTCGAACTTCTTTGTCTTCGCCTATATCGGCGCGATCCTGACAATCAGTCAGGGCGTGATCGTGCGGCGATTGGTGACGCGAGTGGGCGAGTACCGGATGAGCCTGGCCGGCACAGGTCTGATGGCTGTCGGCCTGGTGGGAGTCGCCTGGGCGGCCCACCAGGAGTCGCTGCCGATTCTGTATTCCGTGATCCCCATCTGCGTGCTTGGATTTGCCGCGGTCACACCCTCGCTGCAGTCGCTGTTGTCGCGTCGCAGCGACGCCTCCGAACAAGGCGGCATTTTGGGAGTGGGCCAGGGAATCGCGGCCATTGCGCGGATTTTCGGGCCCGTCGCAGGGCTGACGCTGCTGCAACACTCGCTCACATTGCCCTATTGGTGCGGCGCAGGCGTCATGGCCTTGAGCGTCTTTTTGGTGTCGGCCCTGCGCACGAGCCCGCCCATCGACGAGGCCGCGTTCGCCCAAACCGGCGCCTCGGAATAAGACCCGCGGAAGAAGCCGGGTCGCGCTAGCTCGACTTATTGCCGGCGGGCGGCTGAACGATCTGGCGGTCGAAATAGTTGATTCCCATCCCCGCGTCGAGCACCAACCCTTGGGCGTTGATGCCGGAGGAACGCGGGCTCAAGAGGAACGCGATCGCCGCGGCCACTTCTTCGGTGCGTACGGCCTCTTTGCGAAGCGTGGCCCGCTCGGCGAACAGATAGCTGTCGACGTAGTTGGGAATCCCCGCGGAGGCCGACGTCTTGAGCAATCCGGGGCAGACGGCGTTAAACCGCACGCGCGAAAAGTCGGCGAACGATTTGGCCAGGAAGCAGACGGTCGAATCGAGGGCCGCCTTGACCGGCGCCATGTAGCCGTAGTTCTCCGCCGCCATTCGTGTGGTCGAGATGGAGACGGTCACCACGCTGCCGGTCGCGGGATCGAGCCGCTCGCGAAAGGCCTCGGCCAGCGCGATCAACGAGTAACAGGAAATATCGACGGCCTGCAGAAACGCCGCGCGGGGCACCTGGTGGAAGGGCCGGCGTCCGAAGGAATAGTCGGCGTAGGCGAGCGAGTGGACGATCCCGTGCAAAGTCGGCGCGGCTTCCGCCACTTGCTCGCGCAGGCGGTCGATCTCGCCTTGCCGCTCGACATCGCAAACGAAAAGCGGCTCGTCCGGACCGACCAGCTTGCTCACGCTGGCGCGACGTTCCTCCGAGCGAACCGACCAGAGGACGCGGGCCCCCGCTTCGCGCAGGAGCGACCCCGCGTGCCAGGCCACGCTCTTCCGATTGGCGAGGCCCAGCACCAGAATGTTCTTGCCCGCTAGCTGCAAATAATCCATGACGGCTCGTGAAAAAATGGCAATTTGCACTCTGGCACAAAGCGAACCGAGACGCAACGCCGCCGCATCGCCCCCTTTGAGGAGTTGCGTCGCCCAAGTTGACGAGAGGTCGCGAAGCAAAAACGCCTCTGCTATCCTGCAAATGGCCCGGCACAGGACGGGCTTTTGCTCGCGAACGAGGCGTGACATGGTGGAATTTCGTCTGCGGAAGAAGCGGTCGCTGCACCTGCCGATCACGCTGTCCGTCATTCTCGTCACGCTCAACATCCTCCTGATGGTGTTCTGGATCATCCTCTTGGCTCGGCAGCAGCAGTGGGGCGGGTTGGCAATCGGCACGGTCGGTTTCTCGGTGATTCTGTGCG
>Ga0210390_10000673_pt1 | contig 35876 bp, 31 predicted proteins | sample IncBWH11OmetaG_FD_161050 | JGI IMG/M metagenome (GOLD analysis project Ga0210390, IMG submission 161050) | Forest soil microbial communities from Barre Woods Harvard Forest LTER site, Petersham, Massachusetts, United States - Inc-BW-H-11-O ...
GAAGGGCGCTCACGTGCATACAGGCGATGTCTTGGCGAGCCTTTCCGCGGTCGAGTTGACGGCACAAGCGGATCAGGCGCGTGCTGCACTTGGATCGGCAAAGGCAAACCGCGATAATGTCTATGCTGGCGTCCGTCGCGAGCAGGTCGATTCGCTGAAGGCACAAATCGCAAAGGCAAACTCTCGCTTAGAATATGTGCAGGCACAGCTGACGAGGACCAGCACGCTGGCACGCCAGAGTTTCGAATCCCAGCAGTCGCTTGACCAGGCCGAAAACGACGTCGCGAGCGCACGCGCCGATGTGGCGGAAGCGCAGGCCAACTATGACGCGGCCGTAGCGGGCCCGACCCGGGAGGAGCGCGCGATTGCCGACGCGCAAGTGCAGGTCGCCGCCGCCGCGGTGGCCGTACTCGAGCGCCGTCTTGAAAAGATGATCTTGCGTGCTCCGGCCGATGGCGTCGTCAGCGTCATCGCCGCGGAGGCAGGCGAGAACGTCCATGCAGGCCAACCTGTTGTGATGGTTGAGGCTGCTGGCAAGCAATGGCTTTCATTCAACGTACGCGAGGACTATCTCAGCGGTCTCGCCGTTGGAAAAACTGTAGACGTGATGCGAGGGGGTGCGGGCGGGACGATCAAAAGCGTTGCCACCGAGCTGCGGCCTCTCGGAGTCTTTGCCACCTGGCAGGCTGAGCGGGTTATAGGCGATCATGACCGCGCTACGTTGCGAATGCGCCTCGATCCGCTGGAACACCCGGCGGATATCGAACCCGGTATGACCGTCTGGATTGATCGCTGATCCCTGCGTTTACAGACATCGATGACTCATCGCATTGGGACTGCCGCTGACCCAAGCAAGGCGAGGGGGTTTGCTCATCAGTCCGTCTTGCCGGCCGCATCATCCGTGCGATTGGGCTGGCTTTGTCGACGTCGCGGACGAAGCTCGATAGAAGCACAGCGATTATACCCGCGACAACATCCTTCAAGATGACGACGAGCATCTACGGCATGGTCGGTCGCTGAGTTCTGACCGAACCAGTGTCTGAACAGCTTTAGATGGTGCGCCGCCATGAAATCGTCCCAAACTGTCGTCGCGACGGCTGCAATTCCCCAGCTTTTCGTTCTCGAGCTGAACGCCGGAAAAATTCACGTCATGAATACCGACGGCTCCGATCACAGAACGATTGTGACGGACTGCCATCTTCCGGACGGCATCGTCGTCGATGTCGACGCCGGTCATATCTATTGGACCAACATGGGTATTCCAAACCTGGACGACGGGTCTATCGAGCGCGCCGATATCGACGGCAAGAACCGCAAGGTCATCGTGCCGGTCGGAAACACTCATACTCCGAAACAGCTCATTCTCGAGAAGGCGAGCGGCAAGCTCTATTGGTGTGACCGCGAGGGCATGCGTGTCATGCGGTGCAATCTCGACGGGTCTCGGATCGAGACACTCATTGAAGCGGGATGCGGCGACGTCGACCGCCGGGATCCGACCAAGTGGTGCGTCGGGCTGACCATCGATCCGAAGCTCGGACGGATCTATTGGACTCAAAAGGGTCCCGACAATGCCGGGCTCGGCCGCATCTTCCGCGCCAACGTCGAAATTCCCAAAGGACAGACCGCAACAAATCGCTCGGATATCGAAGTCTTCTTCGATCATCTGCCCGAGCCGATCGACCTCGAACTCGACCTCAAGAATCGCGTTCTGTACTGGACCGATCGAGGTGACCCGCCGCGCGGCAACACCGTGAACCGGGCCTCGATCGATAACAAACCTGCTGAGCCAGAGATCGTGGTGAACCATCTGATGGAAGGGATCGGAATTGCGCTCGATGTACCGGGCGACCGCATGTTCGTGACCGATTTCGCCGGCTCGGTCTACTCCGCGCGGCTCAATGGATCCGGCGAGCGCAGCTTCCTCTATGGCCAGGGCAACCTCACCGGCATCGCATACGCCGAAATCCCGAAGGAGACCTGATATGTCGCAAAACAAGCCCATTCGCCGGATAGCCATTATTGGCACAGGCGTCATCGGCGCGAGCTGGACCTCGCTGTTTCTCGCCAAGGGACTGCAGGTCGTCGCGACGGACGTTGCGCCGAACGCGGAAGCCGGCTTAAGGAATTTCGTTGAGGCAGCCTGGCCGGCGCTCAAGCGATTGGGCCTCTCGCCCGCAGCGTCGCAGTCGAACCTGAAGTTCACGGCCGCGCTCGCGCAAGCGGTCGACGGCGTCGATCTCGTCCAGGAGAACGGGCCCGAGCGGATCGAGTTCAAGCAGAAGCTCTATGGACAGCTGGACGAGCTATTGGCGCCCGACGTGATCATCGCGTCGAGCTCGTCGGGGCTCACCATGAGCGAAATCCAGAAGGGCGCCGCGGCCCATCCCGAGCGCTGCGTCATCGCCCATCCGTTCAATCCGCCGCACCTGATCCCGCTGGTTGAGATCGTCGGTGGGGCAAAGACCTCGGAAGCCACAATCCAGCGCGCCGCGGAATTTTACACCTCGATTGGGCAACGGACGGTGCGCCTCAACAAGGAAATGCCGGGGCATGTCGCCAACCGTCTGCAGGCGGCGCTGGCCCGCGAGGTGTATTACCTTGTCTCGGAAGGCGTGGTGAGCGCCGCCGACGTCGACACCGCGCTGTGCTGGGGCCCGGGCCTTCGGTGGGGTGTCATGGGCAATCTGATGCTCAACCATCTCGGCGGCGGTCCTGGCGGTATCGAACATTTCTTCCAGCAGTTCACGGGTCCAATGACCGCCTGGTGGAAGACGCTCGGTTCGCCGGTGCTGACTCCGGACGTGCAAAAGACGCTCATCGACAGCGTACATGCCGAGGCCGGATCGCGCTCGATCGATCAGCTAGCGGCAGAGCGCGACGAGGTTCTGCTCGGCCTGATTGAGCTGCGTAAAAAGGCAGCCACGTCGGCTCAAACGAAATCGACGGCCGCCTAGGAGCGAGCCGCCGCCGGCAAGATCGATCAATCAAACTCACAATTTATTCCGGCTTTCGAGCCGAAGCATCAGGAGCTCCGAATGCCCACCGCACCCGCAGCAAGCAGGCCCGCGACGCCGAAGCCGTTACCGGCACCAAATAGCGACTTCTACGAGGTCTACGAGACCTTGAGTGCCAACGAACTCGCGACGGTGAAACGGGTGCGCGCTTTCATGGAAACGAAGGTCGCGCCTGTCATCACAGACTATTGGGTGAACGATGCTTTTCCGTTCGAATTGCTGCCGGCGATCAAGGAGTTGGGCATCGGTGGGCTTGCAATGCAGGGCTACGGCTGCGCAGGTGGAAGCTTGGCACTGTTGGGCTTTGTTCAGATGGAGCTCGCACGCGTCGACCCATCGGTCGCGACCTTCATTGGCGTGCATGTCGGCCTGGCGATGGGCTCCATCTACATCGACGGATCGGAAGAGCAGAAGCAGAAATGGCTTCCGCCGATGGCACGCTTCGAGAAGATCGGCTGTTTCGGTCTGACGGAGCCGCTGGTTGGCTCGGGCGCCAGCGGCGGCCTGCTGACGACGGCGAAGCGCGAGGGCGACACCTGGATCCTGAATGGCGAGAAGCGCTGGATCGGCAATGCCCCGTGGTGCGACCTCTCCATCATCTGGGCGCGCGATCTCGGCGATAACCAGGTCAAGGGCTTCATCGTCGAGAACAAATCGACGCCCGGCTTCAGTGTCGAGAAGATCGAGAACAAGATTGCGCTCAAGGTGGTCCAGAACGGCCATATCACGCTGAAGGATGTTCGAGTGCCGGAAACGAACCGCCTCCAGGGAGGCAGTTCATTCCGCGACACCGCGAAGGTGCTGAAGATGACGCGCTTCGCCGTGGCGTGGATGGCGACTGGATGCGCGATGGGCGCTTACGAGGCCGCGCTGAAGTATAGCCAGGAGCGCTTGCAGTTTGGCAAGCCGATCGCGTCGTTCCAGCTGGTCCAAGACCTTCTCGCCAAAATGATCGCCAATATCACGGCCTCGCAGTGCCTGATCGTGCGCCAGGCGCAACTGCATGCCGAAGGCAAGCTGACCGACGCCCATGCCGCGCTTGCCAAGGCGTTCGCTACAGCCAAATGCCGCGAGACGGTTGCCTGGGCCCGTGAGTTGATCGGCGGCAACGGAATCGTTGCCGACTACAAGGCGGCACGCTTCTTTGCGGATTGTGAAGCGCTGTACTCCTACGAAGGCACGTATCAGATGCAGAATCTGATCATCGGCAAGGCTGTCACTGGCATCGGCGCCTTCGCGTGATCTCTCAACGCGCCGGCGCGGCCGCGCCGGCCGCCCCAATCCAGGAGATATGATCATGGCTTCCGGAGCCGCATCATTCACGCCTTCGCCGGCAATAACAACGGATTCGTCACCGCGAGCGGCATTGGTACTGGCGAATGTCCTGTACGAGAAGAAGGGTTCGATCGCCTACGTGACGATCAACCGGCCCAAAGTGCTCAACGCGCTCAACACGCCGACCTGGACGGATCTGCGCGCCGCGTTCGAGGATGCCAGGACCGACGCGTCTGTGCGCGGCGTGATTCTCACCGGCGCTGGCGACAAGGCTTTCATCGCCGGCGCCGACATCAGCGAACTCGCAAATGTTGGTGCTTACGATGCGGAAGAGTCCAGCCGGTTTGGGCAGGGCGTGTTGGACCTTATCGAAAACCTCGGCAAGCCGGTAATCGCGGCGATCAATGGCTTTGCGCTTGGCGGCGGCTGCGAGACGGCGATGGCTTGCACGATGAGGATCGCAGCCGAGCACGCCAAGTTTGGGCAGCCCGAGGTCAAGCTCGGGCTGGTGCCAGGCGGCGGCGGAACGCAGCGTTTGCCGCGGCTGGTGGGAAAGGGTCGTGCGTTACAGCTGATCCTCACGGGCGAGACAATTTCTGCGCAGGAAGCCTATCGCATCGGTCTCGTCAATGAAGTCGTGTCGGCCGCCGGCCTGATTGACCGCGCCGAGACAATTCTGAAGCAGATCGCGGCCAACGCTCCGATCGCGGTGAAGTTCTCTCTGGAGGCCGCGAACAAGGGGCTTGAGACCGGTCAAAGCGAAGGCCTCGCCCTGGAAGCATCCTACTTCGGCATTTGCGCCGCCACCGACGACAAGAAGGAAGGCACCTCCGCCTTCCTGGAAAAGCGTGCACCGAAGTTCCTCGGCCGGTGAAACAGACTGCACGCGGCGACTTGGAAAGGACAGCCATGGCTAGCGACAACATTTTTTCCGGACTGAAAGTGGTGGATCTGGCGAGCTTCATCGCCGGTCCCAGCGCGGCGGTGATCCTGTCGGACTTCGGTGCTGACGTCATCAAGGTGGAGCCGCCGAGCGGCGAATTGTGGCGGCATGCCAACCACCTGCCGCCGCAGCCGGTCGCGGAAGATGCCTATCCCTGGCATCTTGCCAATCGCAACAAGCGAGGTATGGCGCTTGATCTGAAGTCTCCAAGCGCGCAGCAGGTTCTCGAAAGGCTCGTCAAATGGGCCGATGTTCTCGTCGTCAACACGCCGCATCCGGCACGTGCCCGGTTGAAGCTTGAATATGAAGACGTGGTGAAGTGGAATCCGCGTTTGATCTATGCGGACATCTCGGGCTTCGGCGACAAGGGGCCCGACGCGGACCTTCCGGGCTTTGATATCACGTCGTACTGGGCACGCAGCGGGTTGCTGTCGATGACACGCGACGCCGGTGCGCCGCCGACCTGGCCGGTGGCCGGTAGCGGCGACAATGCCACGGCCGTCGGGCTCTATTCGGCGATCGTCACTGCGCTATATCGCCGCGAGCGCACGGGGGAGGGAGCGCATGTCACCACTTCGCTTCTTGCCGAAGGCGTATGGTCGGCCAGCGTCTCGATCCAGGCCGCGCTTTGCGAAGCGAAGTTCTTCGGGCTGCACGATCGTGCGCACCCCGCAAATGCTGCGATGAATGTGTATCGTGCCAAGGATGACACCTGGTTCGTTCTCATCGTCACGCCCGACAAGCTGGCGGCCGTCGCCAAGGCCATCGGCCGCACCGATCTTCTGACAGATCCGCGTTTCTCCGACCCGGCGAAGTTGACAGCGAACATGCCGCAGCTCACGTCGATCCTCGACGAAATCTTCTGCGCCGAGCCGATGGCCCACTGGTACGAGGTGTTCAGCGGTGTCCACGTGACCTTCGGGGCGGTGCGCGGGCCGCAAGAAGTCGTCAACGATCCCCAGCTCCGGGCGAACGACATCATCGTTCCGCTTGAGGGTGCCGGCGGCAAGCTGACATCCACAATCAGCAGTCCGCTTCGGGTGCATGGCGTCGCCAAAGTGCCCGCAAAGCGCGCGCCGGATATTGGAGAACACAATGATGAGGTTCTCCGGCAGCTCGGATTCAGCGCGGCCGAAATCGATAGTTTGCACCAAAGCGGTGCCATTGCGAAGACAAAGGACCACGCGGCTTAGTTCGGTCGGGACAGCGAGAGCTCACCGCTGACTTCGGCTCGCTCTTCGCGGTTTGCGGCTGACGGTTTTAGCAGGAATCACCCAAGCCGAGCAGCCGCATTCAAGCGCTTCCAAAACCAAAAGGGCACTAGGGGATGCGCGCCGACGGACGGCTCAGCGCACGCCACAGTCGGTAGTTTCTGGATGAAGCCGGAGCAACGCGATGGACGCCAAAACCATTGATAACCAGTTTGCCGGAGAGCACACCGGTATCGGCTCTGACGCGGGGTCTTCGGTAGCGCGCGGCTGGCGCATCGTTGAATTCCTGACGCTTACGAAGCCGCGCATCATGGCGCTTGCCGTCTTCACGGCGCTCGTGGGATTGAGCCGCGCTCCGGATCGACTTGATCCGCTAACTGCTCTTGCCGCTGTTGTTGCCATCGCCGCGGGAGCTGCCGCCGCCGGCGCACTCAACATGTGGTACGACGCCGATATCGATGCGGTCATGACCCGCACAGCGATGCGGCCGATTCCGCGCGGCAGGGTGTCCCGGTTCGAGGCGCTTGTCGTTGGCCTCGTGCTTGGCATTTTCGCAGTGACGGTTCTGGCGCTCGCGACGAATCTCGCAGCAGCCGCGTTGTTGGCCTGCACGATCGTGTTTTACGTTGTCGTGTACACGGCGTGGCTGAAGCGGACGACGCCACAGAATATCGTCATCGGCGGCGCTGCGGGAGCGCTACCGCCCGCGATCGGATGGGCGGCTGCGACGGGAGACGTCGGGATCGAGCCGCTGACGCTGTTTCTTATCATCTTCCTTTGGACGCCACCCCACTTCTGGGCCCTCGCGCTTAATCGCACCAGTGACTATGCGCGGGCGGGCGTACCGATGTTGCCGGTTGTCGCGGGACGCGCTGCAACGGCGCGCCAGATCCTGATCTATAGCCGTCTCCTGGTTCTTGCCTCGGAGCTGCCTTGGCTTTTGGGGTTTGCAAGCGCGATGTATGGCGCGATCGCCGCTTTTTGCGGCGCTATTTTCCTTCTGCTCGCAGGTCGGATTAGCAGGAGCGCCGGGGCCGATCGCCGCGCTGCTCACAGGCTGTTCATATTCTCCATTTTCTATCTGTTCGCGCTGTTTGCAGCCCTCCTGATTGATCACAGAGGTGGCTCATCGACGATGCGTTCGTCGCTTGGTGGTTCGACCGCCCGATGGGCGCATGAGCTTCACCCAGGCGCCGTTCGCGGGGCGCACAGCCTCAATAACTTCAGCAGGGGCGAGGTCTGACATGCGATATGTTTTGCTGGCCGTCGTCCTGATCGGCGCCGCGACGCTCGGTGGCTGCAACGAAGGCGTCCTCGACCCGCAAGGGCCTATCGCCGTCGCCAATCGGCAAATTCTACTCAACTCGCTTGGCATCATGCTGGCGATCGTGATCCCGGTGATCGTTGCGACACTTGGCGTGGCCTTCTGGTTTCGTGCATCGAATGATCGGGCGCGCTATCGGCCGGATTTTGCCTATTCCGGTCGTCTCGAGGTGCTGGTTTGGTCGATCCCGGCCATGACCGTATTCCTGGTTGGTGGCGTCGCGTGGGTCGGTGCACACGACGTGAGCCCACGCAGACCGATCGAATCCACAGTGAAGCCTCTGCGGATCCAGGTTGCCTCGCTCGATTGGAAATGGCTGTTCATCTATCCCGATCAGGGCGTCGCAAGCGTCAATCGGCTGACCATTCCCGTCGGAACGCCGATCAGTCTGGAGCTGACGTCCTCGGGCGTGATGAACAGCTTCTTTGTGCCGCAACTTGGCAGCCAGATCTACGCCATGGCGGGAATGATTACCCGTCTTAACCTGCAGGCTGACCAGGCCGGAACGTACCGCGGGTTTTCAGCACAATTCAGCGGCGAAGGCTTCTCCGACATGCATTTCGACGCCGATGCTGTCACGGGCGAGAGGTTCGCTGAGTGGCTAAACGGAGTGCGTGGCGCCGGTCCGGAGCTCAACGCGACGACTTACGCGGATCTGGCGAAGCCGAGTTCCGCCGTGACGCCATTCACCTACCGCTCTGTCGCGCCCGATCTGTTCGGCCGCATCTTGGTTTCCGAAATGCAGCCGGACGATGCGATGTGCCGCAGGTATCCGACATCAATGAGGGCGGAAAAATGAGCTTACTCGGCAAGCTGGATTGGAGCGCGATTCCCTTCGATCAGCCGATCATTATGGGTGCATCCGGTGGCATGGTCCTGGGCATCGGGGGCGTGCTCGCGTGGGTTACGCTCAAGGGTTACGTGCCCTATCTCTGGCGGGAGTGGATCACTTCCGTCGACCATAAGCGTATCGGCGTCATGTACATCATACTGGCGCTGCTGATGCTGCTGCGTGGATTTGCCGATGCCATCATGATGCGAAGCCAGCAGGCGCTCGCGGCAGGCGGCGCGCATGGCTACTTGCCGCCCGAGCACTTTGATCAAGTCTTCTCGGCGCATGGCACGATCATGATCTTTTTCATGGCGATGCCGTTCGTGATCGGAATGATGAATTTCGTAGTGCCGCTGCAACTCGGCGTTCGCGACATGGCGTTTCCGACATTGAACTCGGTTGCCCTCGGGCTGACCGCGTCGGGGATTCTCCTGACCAACATCTCGCTTGCCGTCGGCGAGTTCTCGAAAGCCGGCTGGGTTGCCTATCCACCCCTGAGCGAGTTGCAATTCTCGCCTGGCGTCGGCGTCGACTACTATCTCTGGGCGCTTCAAATCTCCGGAGTTGGCACCCTGATGACCGGAATAAACTTCGTCGCGACAATCCTGAAAACCCGGGCTCCGGGAATGACCTATATGCGCATGCCCGTCTTTTGCTGGACGTCGCTAGCCGCAAACCTTCTCATTGTCGCTGCCTTCCCCGTCCTGACTGCGACCATGGCGATGCTGCTGCTCGATCGCTACCTCGGCTTTCATTTCTTCACGATCGATGGCCAGGGCAACCCGATGATGTACGTCAACCTGTTCTGGGTTTGGGGGCATCCGGAGGTCTACATCCTGGTTCTGCCCGCATTCGGCATCTTTTCCGAGGTTGTCTCGACCTTCTCCGGAAAGCCGCTGTTTGGCTACCGCTCCATGGTCGCCGCCACGATGGTGATTTGTGTGCTGTCCTTCGTTGTCTGGCTGCACCACTTCTTCACCATGGGAGCCAGCGCCAACGTGAACGGTTTCTTCGGGGTGATGACAATGATCATCGCGGTGCCGACGGGCGTCAAAGTCTTCAATTGGCTATTCACGATGTATGGCGGCCGCCTCCGGTTCACCGTTCCGATCCTGTGGTCGATCGGCTTCATGGTGACGTTCGTGATCGGCGGCATGACAGGCGTATTGATGGCCGTTCCTCCAGCCGATTTCTCCCTGCACAACAGCCTGTTCCTGATCGCGCATTTCCATAATGTCATCATCGGCGGCACGGTGTTCGGCTTGATGGCGGGTTACAATTACTGGTTCCCGAAAGCGTTCGGGTTCAAGCTCGACGAAGGCTGGGGCAGAGTGTCGTTCTGGTGCTGGCTGATCGGCTTCTACATCGCGTTCATGCCGCTCTACGCGCTGGGCCTAATGGGCATGACCCGCCGCATGCAGCATTACGACGTTACGAGCTGGCAACCGTGGTTGGTGGTCGCGGCGATTGGGGTCGTCGTCATCCTGGTGGGAATCGTCAGCCAGGTCATCCAGCTCGTGGTCTCGATCCGCGACCGCGAGAAACTGAGGGTCACCGCGGACCCATGGAACGGCCGCACGCTGGAATGGGCGACCGCTTCGCCGCCGCCACCCTGGAATTTCGCCGTGCTCCCGCAAGTTACGGACATCGACGCATTCTGGAAGGAGAAGCAGGACCGGCGCGGGCAACAGACCCCGGTATCGAAAGAGAAAAAAATCCAATCCATTGAGATGCCAAAGAGCAGCCCAACCGGATTCGTCACGGCGTTTTTTGCCGTCATTTTTGGCTTTGCGATGATCTGGCATATCTGGTGGGTGGCCGCGGTAGGAGTGATCGGCATTTTCCTGGTCATCCTCGTATTCGCGTTTCGCGCCGACGAGGAAATAGAAGTGCCGGCCGAGCAGATTGCCCGGTTCGAGTTGGCAAACGCGGCGGAGACTGCACGATGAGTACGGTGACTGTAGACGATCATCTTTACGGCGAAGCACATGAACTCGCCGTCGATGAGAAACGGGTCGTCGTTGGCTACGGCTTCTGGATCTTCCTCTTAAGCGACATCGTGATGTTTTCGGCGTTCTTTGCCGCTTACGCCGTGCTCGCGCACGCGACGGCAGGCGGCCCAGACGGCATGCAGCTGTTCAGTCAGCGGAGCGTCGCGATCGAAACCGTCTGTCTTCTCGCCTCGAGCTACACATGCGGATTGATGCAGTTGGCCGTCACGTCGCGGCGCTACGCCGTCACTTACCTGATGGCTTTCATGACCTTCGTGCTGGGGGCCTGCTTTCTGACTCTGGAACTGCGGGAGTTTTCCAGCATGATCGCGCTTGGGGCAGGGCCGCAACGCAGCGCGTTTCTCTCTTCGTTCTTTACTCTGGTGGGCTGTCATGGGCTGCATGTTGCGGCCGGCCTGATCTGGCTGGCCGTCATGATGGCCCAGGTCTTGATCAAGGGCTTGTACGACGCGACGGTCGAGCGTCGCCTGCTCTGCTTCTCCCTGTTCTGGCACGCCCTCGACATCGTCTGGGTATGGCTGTTCACGGTGGTTTATCTGATGGGAGTCCTTTCATGAGCGAGTCGTATTACGATCGCGCGCCTGGAGACGCATCGGCGCTTCCCGATATCGAACAGGGCAGGACGTCCGGCGTGCTCGTCTACACGATCGGAATGGGCCTCGCGGTGGGCCTCACGGCGTTGTCGTTCTGGGCCGCCAACACATCACTGCTTTGGGCGGGCGGTGTCTCTCTCGGTCTGACGGCCCTCGCGATTGCGCAAATGGGTGTCCACCTGGTGTTTTTCCTGCACGTCACCACCGGTCCCGACAACACTAACAACGTGATGGCGCTCGCATTTGGTATGCTGATTGTATTTCTGGTCGTCGTTGGATCGCTTTTGATCATGGCAGATCTCAACGACAGCATGATGCCCGGGCCGGAGATAATGAATCTGCATATGCAGCGTTGAGCGGCTTCGCAAAGAATCGGAGTTGATTTACTCACCTCGGATATCGCTGGGCGACTTGTTCGTCCAGCGGCGAAATGCGCGGCGGAAATTCGCGGCATCGCTGAATCCGAGCGCCAGCGCGATGTCCTCGTTCGCGAGCGTTGTCGTGCGCAAATATTTCAGCGCGATTTGCATTCGAAGTTCATCCAGCAGACCACGGAAAGAAATGTCTTGCTCCCGCAACTGGCGCCGTAACGATCGGTCGCTCACGTTAAGGAGCTTGGCAATGGCGCCAAGGGTCGGAGGGTTGACGATATCCCGGATCAGGAGAGCGCGAATCTCACCAGCTATCCCAACTCGTGACTTGAGGTCGTCGAGGAGCTCGTCACAGAGAGCCACGACCATGGGGTAAGTCGTCCTGTTGCCGAGATTTGCTGCCTGGTCCAGCCATGTCGATCGAAAGATGATCTCGTTGGTCGTGTTTGCGAAGCTTAAAGGACATCCGATCTCGTCCGCGGGCAGGCCAAAGTCATCGGCTTCCGGATAGGCTAGATTGATCCGATCCGGACTGAAGGCGGGGCCCATGATATCCCGCATCAGTGATATATGAATGCCGATCTGCATCTCGGTGATAAATCGGTAGAGGTGCGGATCGGTTGCGGCGCGCGCATTGGGCTCGATGCCCCAGCCTGCGAAACCGTCTTTTTCGGTGAATTTGATTGTGGCCAGCGGTGCTGCGAGCGCGTGATACAATTCGGCAAATGCCATCGTCTTGCGAAAATCGGGGCAGCAGAGAATGGCGAACCCGTACATGCCGTAAGCGGAGATGTGGATCGACGTGCCGATGCGGTAGGGCAGGTGTGGGTCGTTGGAGAGCCGAATGGCGTTCTCGCAGGCGGCCATTAAATCCGCGAGCGAGATCCTTGATTTCGGGGAGTGCACCTCGTCCGCGTTCAAGGTGACGTTCTTCAGCACTTTGCCGGCCGGGTAACCTTGGCCGACGAGGATGTCGAACAGCGCGGCAAGTTTGGTTGGTTCGTAAACTCGCTCACTCAGTCCAACGATCGGGCCTTCCTTTGCGTGGTTCGAAATGGAGCGCAAAGCGGAAGACCTCTTCTGCTCGGAGCAGCGCAACTGAATCTGTCTTCAGACACCAGACGATCCGAAGCCTCTCATGGGCCATTGGCGCAGGACAACAGTTTTTTGGTCACCCTTAGGCCTGGTGGGTTGATCCGGTGGCTCCCCTTGGAGCGCAGAATTCAGCAGTTTTGTTCAAGACCGCACCGCTTAAGAAAGGCAAGCTGTCCGGCTCGGACCTATTCGTTGTCCGTTTCGGACCTTCACAAGGACCACGCTGCGCGCGACGCTCGGCTTGGTGTTGTGCGGTGCGATCGGAAGCAGAACGGCAGACCAAGCGATCCGCTCGTTAGAATAGCGGACATTGAGACGGCCGGAGGAAATAAGTCGAGGGAGGCCGCGATGGTGGGAAGACTGATTCAGTCCGCCAAATCAGCTTATCTGTATCCGCTGATCTTCAAGCAATTGTGGCACACGCCGCGCGTGCAGGCGCCCGATCAGGAGGTCGTCTATCGCGATCTGAGGCGCTTCACCTATCTCCAGATCAGGGAGCGGATTGGCCGTCTGGCGTCGGCGCTGAGCAAAGCGGGCGTCGTGCCCGGCGATACCGTCGGCGTCCTCGACTGGGACAGTCACCGGTTTCTCGAAGCCTTCTTCGCGATCCCGATGATGGGCGCGGTTTTGCAGACGGTGAATGTCCGTCTTTCACCGGAGCAGATTGCCTACACCATCGATCACGCCGGCGCCTCCACGCTACTCGTCAATGACGAGTTCGTCGGACTGCTGGAGGGGATCAGGTCGCGGCTGCCGAAGGTTAAACGGCTGATCGTGATGTCGGACCGATCTGCGCCACAGACAGGAAGTCTGTCCTTTGTCGGCGAATATGAAGGCCTGCTTGCTGCGGCATCGCCCGACTACGACTTTCCCGATTTCGACGAGAACACGCAGGCGACCACTTTCTACACCACCGGCACGACCGGCCAGCCCAAGGGGGTCTATTACAGCCACCGGCAACTGGTGTTGCACTCGATCTGCGGGTTAGCGCTGTTCGGCATGGCGGGGCAGCATGGACGCTTCTCGCGTGACGACGTCTACATGCCCATCACGCCGATGTTTCACGTCCATGCCTGGGGTTTTCCCTGGTCCGCGACGCTCGCCGGCGTCAAGCAGGTCTATCCCGGTCGCTACGAACCCGCGATGCTGGTCAGGCTGATCAAGAGCGAGGGTGTCACCTTCACCCACGGCGTGCCGACCATCCTGCAGATGCTGCTCGACGCAGCGGCCGCGGCAAATGCGGATCTCGAGGGCCTCAAGATGGTGATCGGCGGTTCGGCGTTGCCGAAGGCGTTGGCGAAGCGCGCGCTTGCCGCGGGTATCGACATTTTCGCAGGTTACGGGATGTCGGAGACCGGCCCACTGGCCGCGGTGTCGCACGTCCGATCGAAGGACTTGACCGGCGATCCCGACGGCGAGGTTGAGTTCCGCGCCAAAGCCGGCATTGCCGGGCCGCTGGTTGATCTGCGCATCGTCGATCCCGACATGAACAGCGTGCCGCATGACGGCAAGTCGGCCGGCGAGATCGTGCTAAGGGCGCCTTGGCTCACCCAGGGTTATTTCAACAACCCTGAAGGCTCCGAGCAGCTCTGGGCCGGGGGCTATTTGCACACCAGCGATATCGCCGTGGTCGACCCAAATGGCTATGTGCATATCACCGACCGTATCAAGGACGTGATCAAGACCGGCGGTGAGTGGGTATCGTCGCTGCAGATCGAGGATCTGATCTCGCAATGCGCCGGCGTTGCCGAGGTAGCCGTGATCGGCGTCAAGGACGACAGATGGGGCGAGCGGCCGCTCGCGCTCGTGGTCAAACGGCCCTCCGATGCGAATGGCGTCAGTGACGCGGTCATCAAGAACCACCTCAAGACGTTTGCCGACCAGGGCATCATCTCGAAATACGGGATTCCGGAAAAGATCCTGTTCATCGACAGCATTCCCAAGACAAGCGTCGGCAAGATCAACAAGAAGGAGCTGCGCGAGCGGTACGGCGGCATGTAGCCATTCGGGCACAACAAAAAGGTCGAGGAGGAAACGTGAGCAACTTAACCCTTGCTGGTTTGAGCGATCGAGTCGGGCAGGAACTCGGTGTTTCCGATTGGGTCACGATAGATCAGCCGCGCATCGACACGTTTGCGTCCTGCACCGGCGATCGCCAATGGATTCATGTCGACGTTGAAAGAGCGAAGCGGGAATCTCCTTTCCGCGGTCCGATCGCACATGGATATCTGGCGCTCGCGATGGTGGCGCCGCTTTCGATGGAGGTTGGCGTCATCCCGAGGGACGCCGCCGCGGGCCTCAATTACGGGATCGACAAGGTTCGTTTTCTGGCGCCGGTGCCTGCCGGCGCGCGCGTGAGGTTACGCGTCGTGCTCGTCGGGATCGAGCCGAGGGAAGGCGGGCAGGTGGTCATGAAGACCCTGAACACGATGGAAGTCGAAGGATCGGAAAAACCGGCATTGATCGCCGAAACGCTGGCGCTTCTGATTCCTGCCAAGGGAGAAGGTCGGCCATGAACTCCGAACAGCGTGAATCATCTCCGTCCATGGAAGGGATCTCCGAAGCCGCATCCCGAAACACGCTGTCGCTCAATCCGCTGGTCGGCATCCGGGGGCAGGATCTGCTCGATAGTGCAGGCACTCTGTTCAAGGCGGTCGTCAACGAGCCGAAGGTTGCTACCGAGCAATGGCTCTCTTTTCTCGGTGAACTCGGCTCTATCGCCTCCGGCAAGTCGGAGCGTGCACCCAAAGCCGGTGACCGGCGATTCTCCGACCCCACCTGGAAGGAGAGTGCCCTTCATAGTGGATTGCTCAAGGCATATCTCGCATGGGGCGATGCAGTCATCGGTCTGATCGACAAGTCGAGCCTGAGCGAGGTCGACAAGGCAAGGGCGCATCTAGTTACGGAAATCCTGATCGATGCCGTAGCTCCGACCAATGCAATGCTGACCAACCCGGCGGCGGTGCGCAAATTCGTTGATACCGGCGGCCGAAGCCTGTGGTCCGGACTGCAGAACTATCTCGATGATCTCGCGAAGAACGGCGGCATGCCGTCGATGGTGGATCAGAGCGCCTTCAAGGTCGGCGAAACCCTGGCGACCACGCCGGGGGGAGTGGTGTTCCGAAACGAATTGCTGGAGCTGATACAATATGCGCCGACGACGCCGAACGTCAGAAAGCGGCCGCTCGTCATCACACCGCCGCAGATCAACAAATATTACGCGCTGGATCTGTCGCCGGACAAAAGCATGGTCCGCTTCCTACTCGACAGCGGCATTCAGGTGTTCTGCATCAGTTGGCGTAATCCCACGGCGGCGCATCGCGAATGGGGGCTCGATACCTATGTTGCGGCACTTGATGAAGCCGTCGACGTCGCGCGGGACCTGACCGGCAGTGACGATATTTCGATGATGGGATCGTGTTCCGGAGGCATCACCTCGACCGCCTATTTCGCGACTCTCGGAAGTGCTGAGCAACGGAAGATCAGGAACATGGTGCTCGCGGTCTGCCTGCTCGACCCGAACACCGCCGACGAAAGCGCCTTCGGCTGCCTGATGACGCCAGACACGATGAGCGCGGCCAAGGAAGCGTCCCGTTTGCGCGGCATGGTCGATGGCCACGAACTGGCGCGGATGTTTGCGTGGATGAGGCCAAACGATCTGATCTGGAACTATTGGGTCAACAACTATTTGCTCGGCAACCAGCCGCCGGCCTTCGATATCCTGTACTGGAACGCCGACACGACCCGGCTTCCGGCCGGCCTGCATGGCGATTACCTCGATCTCTATTTCACGAATCCGTTCGTCAATACCGGAAAGCTCGCGTTGAACGGCAAGACGATCGACATGAGCAGGATTAAGGCCGACAGCTACGTCGTCGCCGGAGTGACCGACCACATCACGCCCTGGAAGGGTGTGCACAAGACCGCTCAGATCATGGGCGAGGGGACGACCTTCGTGCTTTCGAACAGCGGTCACCTGCAGAGCCTACTCAATCCGCCGACCAATCCGAAGGCCTCCTTCATGATCGGGACAGTCAATCCATCCGGTCCGGATGCGTTCGTGGCCGCTGCCGAGAAGCGAAAGGGAAGCTGGTGGCTCGACTGGCGCGATTGGCTGCAGGCGCGATCGGGCGACGAAGTTGCGGCGCCTGTGTCGTTGGGGAGCGAACGCCATCCCGTCCTCGCTGCAGCTCCCGGGACTTACGTCTTTGACTGACGATCCTGCAAGAGTGAGACCTGGCGCGGCGCCGGAGGTCGAAGCGCGGCAGATCGTCATCGACGGGCAGTTGCTCCAGGTCGCCATCAGACACGGCAGCGACCGGCAGCCGCCGCTGCTGCTGTTCAACGGAATAGGCGCCAACTGGGAATTGGCGAAGCCGTTCCTGGAAGCACTCGAGAACACGACGGCAATTATCTTTGACGTTCCCGGCGTCGGCGGTTCGCCCAGGTCGCTGTTGCCGTATCGGCCGTCGAAGCTGGCGCGGCTTGGCGCCGGTCTCGTGGCTGAGCTTGGTTACGCAGAGATCGACGTCGCCGGCGTCTCCTGGGGCGGTGGCATCGCGCAGCAGTTTGCGCATCAATATCCAAAACTGTGCCGGCGGCTGGTGCTCGCTGCCACGGCGCCGGGTTTCACGATGGTGCCGGCGAGTCCCTCCGTGTTGTGGAAAATGGCGACGCCACGGCGTTACACCGACAGGGACTACATGAACAGGATAGCGGCAGACATTTACGGAGGAGCTTTTCGCAGCGATCCATCACTGATCGGCCGGCATGCGGCAACGATGCATGGCGCGCGTAATCTCAGCTACCTGTACCAGCTTCTTGCCGTGGCGGGTTGGAGCAGTCTGCCGTGGTTGTGGTCGCTGCCGCAGCCGACACTCGTGCTGATGGGGCGCGACGATCCGCTGGTCCCACCGATCAATGGTCACATCCTCGCGGCTCTGATCCCGGGTGCCGAGCTTCAGATGGTCGATGACGGGCACCTGTTCTTTGTGACGCAGCCGGCGAAAACCGCCGCCATGATCGAGGCCTTTCTGACTGATGCGAGCAGGCAGGTCGAGCCATCGTCACCGCTGTCACGAATGGCCGGCTGGATCAGAGGTTTCGTTCCGACGCTTGGAGGAGGGCGCGACGCCCAGGCGCAGCAAGGAAATGGTGACACAGGCGGGCCGCGCTAGCGCAGGGAGTAACCGATGGTGACCCAGCAGACAGAAATGACCGGAAAACCGGACTATGCGTCGCCTCCCGTCGAAGGCGACTTCTACAGGATCGCCGCCGTGCTGAACGAGAGTGGGCGGGCGCTGCTCAAGCGTGTTCGCGAGTTCACCGAAGAGGTGGTTGCACCTGTCATCGAGGATTACTGGAGCCGGGATGCGTTTCCCTTCGAAATCATCCCGAGGATGGCCGAAGTCGGTATCGGCGGGGCGGGCTACCAGGGATATGGCGCTGCCGGCGGCAGCTGGCTTCTGAACGGTCTTGTTGCGATGGAATTGGCGCGTGTCGATGCGTCGGTCGCGACCTTCTGGGGCGTGCATACGGGTCTTTCAGCCGGGTCAATCTATCTTTGCGGAGATGAGCAACAGAAACAGCGCTGGCTGCCGCCGATGATGCGCTTTGAGAAGATCGGTTCGTTCGGCCTGACGGAGCCTTTGGTGGGGTCGGCCACGTCGGGTGGAATGATGACGACATGCCGCCGTGAAGGCGAGAGCTGGATCCTCAACGGCCAGAAGAAATGGATCGGCAATTCGACCTTCGCCGACATCAATGTGATCTGGGCGAAGGAGGAAGGTTCGAAACAGGTCAAGGGCTTCGTGGTGGGAAAGGATAATCCCGGGTTTTCCGTGGAGAAGATCAAGACCAAGATGGCGTTGAGAGTCGTGCAGAACGGCCTGATCACCTTGACTGATTGCCGTGTCCCGGAAGCCGACCGCCTGCAGAACGCGAACTCGTTCAAGGACACCGCCAAGGTTCTGAGGATGACGCGCACGGGCGTGGCTTGGTTCGCCGTAGGCTGCCAGATGGGCGCCTACGAGCATGCGCTCCGCTATGCAACGGAGCGGACGCAGTTCGGAAGGCCCATTGGCGGCTTCCAGCTCGTGCAGGATCTGCTGGTGCGTATGTTGGGTAACGTCACGTCGACCCAGGCGATGATGCTGCGTCTCGCTCAGCTACAGGACGAAGGCGTGATGCGAGATGAGCATGCGTCGCTCGCGAAGGCATTCTGTACGGTCAAGTGCCGCGAAACCGTCGGCTATGCGCGCGAATTGCTTGGCGGCAATGGCATTCTTCTCGAGAACCATATCGGCCGGTTCGTCGCCGACGCCGAAGCGATCTACTCCTACGAGGGCACAAGGGAGATGAACACATTGATCGTTGGAAAGTCCATTACGGGATTGAGTGCCTTTGTATGACGCCGCGGTATATCTCAGATCGATTCGCCTCTCGTTGGCGAGTCGCTCCAGCAGTCCACCAAGGCTAACCGTCAGAACTGATACCGCAGACCGACACCGGGATCGTATGTAGAGGCCTTGTTGGGGCCACCCACGATCGTACCGCCGGTCGGCGTTCCGTTCGCCTGCAGGAAGCCGCTCGCGAGCCCGTTCTGTACCTGCGACCACGCCACGCCGGCGTATACGTCCATGTGTTTGGCAAACCGCCAATCGAGGACCAGCGAGACCATGTCCAAAGTGCCGGAGCATTGCGTCGCTCTTGCGTCGGTACAGCCGGCATTGGCGCCGGTGGCAAAGCTGTTCTGCCACTGGTGGTAATAGGCGCCGGTAATATCGAGGGACGTCATGATCGAGTATCTGACGCCGATCCACGCCGTCTGCAGGATCTTGTCGTTGGTGAAGTTGGTGTTGTTCACGACACCGGCGATATATCCGCCGGTCACGAACGCGCCGGGATTGAGCGGGTTGTTCGGGTTGGCGAAGCTGATGTGCTCATAGCCACCGGAGAACTTCCACGGCCCGATCGTGTATTTCGCACCGACACTGAAGACGGTGTTGTCGGACACGGTCACCGAAAGCAAACCGTTACCGGAACTAACGGTGTTAACGGCTGTCGCAAGCTGTGATGCCGACAGTGGGCTTGAGGAGACGGCATCTTCGATGTGGCCGCCGAGGAAATCGATCGAGAAGCCCATGTAGTCGAAACCGATATCTCCCTGGAAGGCGTTGCCGGTAGAACTGTTGCCGCCGTTGCGGAGTTGGGCTTCAACCGCGAAACGCACCGGTCCGACGTTCACCCGGTATTCGTAGGAGTTGTCGAAGATACGGTCCTCGGTGTCGCCGCCACCGCCGTTCGCGCCCTGGAAGGCAAGCAGCGACCAGGAGTTCGAACCGGCGAGCGGGTCGTAGTTGGCGAGGAGGTCCGAACTCAGGGCGGCTTGACGGCCCATGGTGAAGGTACCGTAGGTCGGTGAACTGAGACCGAAATAGGCGGCACCGTTGAACATCTGGCCGCCCTTCGAGGAGTCGGCAAACGAGTTCTGAGCCAGGACGTTCGTCGTCAAGCCGTTATTCTGGGCGACGGATCCGATGCCGTTGGCGTTAATGCCGCTAAACACGTTGAACAGGGTCTGCAGGTTGAACACCGCGTAGAGATTGTCCGCGATTTCCTGCTTGCCGCGCAGACCGATGAACGAGTTGCTCATCTGGTTGGGTCCGACGCCGAAATAAGCACCGGCCGCGTTCTTCGAAATTATGGTACCGAGCGGCGCGGCGGCGAGAGCGTTCAGTCCCGCGCTATGCTGGGCATACTGCACGCCCATGTCGAAGTTGCCGTAGACGCAGATGCCCTTGATGCAGATGCCGTCATCTTCTTCCGCCGGCTTGGCCTTGACCGCGGCCTTGTAAGGCAAGTCGGCTGCCATCGCGTCGACGGGATTGATGGCCGGCTTCTGGTTCTCGAGAGCCTTTTGACGCTTTTCAAGATCAGCGAGACGCTTGATCATTGCCGCGTTCTGTTCGCGTAGTTGCTTGGCCTGAGCTTGGATGTCAGTCAACTCATCGGCATGAGCCGCCGTCGCGAACACGATGACGGCCGCGGCCGAGATAAAAAGCCTCTTCACGTTGACCTCCACAATAGGCGCGACGATAGCCCTTGCCGCGAACTGTCAGGGTTATGGAACCTCGGATGCGGACCGCATCGTGAAAACAAGATATTGGCTGTTTGTTAACTTTGAACGAGCCGTCGCCGCTTTTCCCGAGCGCGTGGCGTTTGCGCAACATGATGGAACCGCACCATCGCAATCGAATCGCGGGTGTGCGCCGGATCGGTTTCCGAGCGCGCCTTTTTGCCGCACTACGAGCAGATGTGTGGCGGCAATGTGGATTAGTCCGCCATCATCGCCATCCGAGCGCGGGCGCGATGTGCGTCAAAATCGCTTTGATCACATGCGCGTTGTAGTCAACGCCGAGCTGGTTGGGGACAGTGAGTAACAGCGTGTCGGCTTCCGCGATCGCTTCGTCTTGTTTGAGCTGCTCAATGAGCGCTGGCGGTTCGGCGGCATAGCTGCGGCCGAAGATCGCTCGCGTCTTTGGATCGATGAATCCGATGTGGTCGTCGTCTTGTCCGCCGCCGAAATAGGCGCGGTCGCGATCATCCACCAGCGCGAAAATGCTGCGGCTGACAGAGACACGCGGCTCGCGGGTGTGACCGGCTTCCTTCCATGCAGCTCGATAGGCACGGATCTGCTTTGCTTGCTGGACGTGAAACGGCTCGCCGGTCTCGTCGTTCTTCAGCGTCGAACTCTGCAAGTTCATGCCGATTTTCGCCGCCCAGACCGCCGTCGCGTTCGAACCGGCGCCCCACCAGATGCGATCGCGCAAGCCTTCTGAAATTGGTTCGAGGCGCAAGAGGCCGGGTGGATTTGGAAACATCGGGCGCGGATTCGGCTGCGCGAAGCCCTGGCCGCGCAAGAGATCGAGAAACACCTCCGCATGCCGCCGCCCCATGGCAGCATCGTCCTGGTCCTCGGCCGGTTGATATCCGAAATGCCGCCAGCCATCGATCACTTGCTCAGGTGAGCCTCGGCTGATGCCAAGCTGCAAACGACCGCGCGAGATCAGGTCGGCGGAGCCCGCGTCCTCGATCATGTAGAGCGGGTTTTCATAGCGCATGTCGATGACAGCGGTGCCGATCTCGATCCGGCTGGTCTTGGCGCCGACCGCGGCCAGCAACGGGAAGGGCGAGGCGAGTTGGCGCGCGAAGTGATGGACGCGGAAATAGGCGCCATCCGCGCCCAATTCTTCGGCGGCAACCGCGAGATCGATGGATTGCAGCAGCGTATCCGCGGCCGAGCGCGTCTGCGACTGTGGTGAGGGGGTCCAGTGTCCGAAGGAAAGGAATCCGATTTTTTTCATGCCGGGGAACTTAGAGCATGATCCGGAAAAGTGGACACCGGTTTTCCGAAAAGATCATGCTCAAAATAAAGAGATGAGATCATGGTGCGACTCCAGATAATCGCACGATGATGTAATGATGCCCGAGCCGATTTGCCACCATCGATGGTGACCGTGGGAAGATAGCGGCTCGTGATCACCTCAGGATATCCGGTCCCACAGGTCGCGGATCATGTCCTTCATGACGAGCGCGTCCTGCCAGCGGTCGGACAATTCCCGTCCGTCGGCCCCGGTGATCGCATAGGGCGGAGGTCCGAGTTCGCAGAGAAAGGTCAGCGTCGCATCGGGACCGGCGCGTTTTTTCCACGACCGCATGCCGTACTCCCACCAATCCATGAAAAGCCCGACCCATCCCTGATGCTGTGGAAATCCGAGCGATATCTGCACCTGCTCACGGCTGGCAATGCGACCGTGGAGGGCCCAGCTATTGTCCAGGATCCGATGGATCATGGCGTGGTTGGTGTCGTCAACCGGCCACGCGAATTCCCGGCCGACCAGATAGTGCGAGAGATCGGCCGTCAAACGCAGATCGGGAAAACAATCGAGCAGCTGCAAGGTGAACAGCAGGTCGGTCGTCATGCGGTCGCGATGCGTTTCGATATTCACCGTGACACCGGCCCCTTCGCCAAGACGCCGCCATCCCTCAAGCAGGGGAATGCAGTCGGCGAGGCGGTAGGGGCGGACATCCGGTTGCAGATTGACGTGGTCGGCGCCGAGCTTCGCCACCAGTTCGAGCACGGGTTTCAAGTCATCGACCGAACTGGGATAGCATTGCGCCTGCCAGATCATGTTGTGGGCCCGCAGGAAACGGGTCGCTTCGCCGGCGAAATCAGGATCGATGAAACGCACGCCGGCGCCATCAAACCCGGCATCGCGGATCATCGCGAGCTGAGTTTGAAGCGGCCACTCCGGTTCATCCTTTAGCCGCCGCTCCATAGCCCACAGCGATTGCAGGACGCGAAGCTTCTGCGCCATCTCTGTTCAATCTCGCTTGCTCAGGCCTGTTGCGGCATCGCCGCTGGAAGCTCTTCGCGAGAAGCGGGCGCGACTGCGGCGATGTCCTCTTTGTAGGTCTCCGGGCCAAACCAGATCGCGACGACCGTGCAGAGCGACAGGAAGATCGCGTAGCAGGCTACCGGCCACCAGGTGCCATAGGCGGCGACCAGTGCGGTCGCCACGAATGGCGCCGGTCCGCCCGAGAGCAGCGATCCCAGCTCGCGTGCAAATGCGAATCCTGCGAAGCGGCGCTGCGGCGGGAACAGTTCGGCGAAGTAGGCGGCCTGTGGGCCGAACATCGCCGCGATCACCACGGCTCTGGCCAGAATGAAGGCGAGCGCGATCAGTATCCATTGTTTGGTGCCAACCATCCAGAAGAAGGGGAAGGCGAGCGCCACGCCTGCGAGCGCGCCGAACATATAAACCGGCCGACGGCCAATCCGGTCGGAGAGCGCGGCAAAACCGAGGATCGCGAATAGCTCGACCACGAAGGCGAGCATCAAGGCGCTGAGCGCTTCCGAACTGGGAACGCCCACCGTCTTGATGACATAACTCAGCCCGAACACCGGGAAGAAATAGCCAAGCCCGTTCTCTGCCATGCGGGCGCCGAGCACGACCATGAAGTTGCGCGGATGGTGGCGCAGCGCTTCCATCGCCGGGTTCTTCTCCACGATGCCACGCGCCAGCACCGCTTCCTTGAAAACGGGCGTTTCCGTGATACGCAGCCGGACATAGAGGCCGACGAGGATGAGGAGGAAGCTCGCCAGGAATGGCAGGCGCCATCCCCAGCTCATCAAGGCGTCGTGCGGCAGCATCGACACCAAAGCGAACGCCGCGGCGGCCAGGAGATTGCCGACGGAAACGCCGAGCGGCGCAAAGCCGCCCCAGAAACCGCGATGGTTGGCCGGCGCATTCTCCACCAGATAGATCACCGCGCCGCCGTATTCGGCGCCCGCGCCCAGTCCCTGCACGATCCGCATCGCGACCAGGAGGATGGGGGCCCAAACGCCGATCTGGGAATAGGTCGGTAAAAACCCGATCAAGGTCGTGCCGAGGCCAATCATCAGGAGCGTCGCGACCAGCACGGGCTTGCGGCCGTAGCGGTCGCCAAGGATCCCAAAGATGATGCCGCCGATGGGGCGGACGGCGAAGCCGACACCGAAGGTCAGGAACGAGAGCAGGGTGCCGACGACCGGATCGCTCTTGGGGAAGAACAATTCGCCGAACACCAGCGCCGCGGCGGTGCCATAGAGGAAGAAGTCATACCATTCGAGCGCTGAGCCGATACTTGCGGCCAGGACGACACGTAAGCGCGAGCTGCCGGCGCCATCGGCTCCCATCTTGGTCATGCGTTTCCCCGTATCTTTTGTTTGATTTTGGTTCTTGAAGCGCATCGCCCGCGGCTTTAAGGCCGCGGGCGACGTCGATGTCACTACGCTGCGCGCGTGAAATAGTTTTTCTTGGACGCCGACTGCGTCTCGTAGATCGAGCCCTGACGTTTCGGCGGTGGCAGAGGCATGCGCACCGGCACGTCCGTGAGCCGCGGCGTTATCACCGAGGGTCCTGCCAGCAGCCGGCTGTCGAACTCCTCGAAATCCTTGACGCCCGCCAACGGCCAGGCGTCGCTGGCGGCAACTTCGTAGAGCAGGAGATTGCGCGGGCGATTGGAAGTGTTCATGGCGGACCCGTGGACGGCGCGCACGTGATGAAAGGACATGCTGCCGGCCTTGCCCATGCAAGGCACGGCGCGCTTGATCTCGTCCTGAATCTGATCGGGATCGATCAAGCCGGCGAAGCAGCCATCTTCGCCGTGGTGATTCCACATCCCGTTGCCGATATGCGTAGCGGGCGTGACCAGCATCGGGCCGTTCTCGAGGTCGCAGTCGTCCAACAGGACGCCAATCGCGAGGATGTCGTCATTGGTGTGCGGGTAGAACGCCCAATCCTGGTGCCATTCCACCGGCGAGCCGTACTGCGCGGACTTCATGTTCAGCTTGGAGCCGTGAAGGCGCAAACCGGGACCCAAGAGCTGCGTGAGGATCTCGATCACAGGGCGGCTGCGCACGATCTCGTCAAAGATCGGATGAACCCTGTGCGGGGTCTTGATGCGGCGGACGCGGGGAGTCTCCCGCGTGTGCCCGGGCTCAAGGTCATAGACGTCGGTGTGCTCGGTCACATCGGCGGCGCCAGCCACCAGTTCGGCGATCACATTGCGCACCCTTTGAAGCGTGTCGGTGTCGAGCACTTCCGGAACGATAATCACGCCGTCCCGCTCATAGGCCTGCACCATGCCCTCAGGAATCATCTGTCCTCCTCCGTCATTTCCAGCTATGTTAGCGCTAACATTCTAAGTGGTAGCGCTGTCATTATAGCTGGGCAAGTCAAATTCGTGCATTTACGGCCATGAACCGAGAAGCCCCGCCCGAGATTCGGGAAAGCCCCGAAGTTCCCCCGACGCTTTCGGCCGTAGCCAGGCTTGCCGGGGTCTCCTCGATCACCGTGAGCCGGGTGGTGCGCCTCCCCGGGCAGGTTGCACCCCAGACGCGCGCAAGAGTCGAACGCGCGATGCGGGAACTGGGTTATGTCCCAAATCTCGTTGCCGGCTCGCTCGCGAGCGCCCGCACCAACTCGGTCGGCGTGCTGGTGCCGACCATCGCCAATTCGATCTTCGCCGACACGGTTCAGGGGTTGTCGGACAAGCTCGAGCCTTCCGGCTTTTCGGTCATCCTCGCGCAGTCGCGTTACGATGACGGACGCGAGGACCGCATGCTGGCGGCGCTGCTGTCGCGGCGGCCGGAAGCGATCATCATGGTGGGATCGCCCGCGACGGAAGATGGAGCGCGGCTGCTCCGCAACGCCAGAATTCCGGTTGTCGAGACCTGGGATTTGCCGGCATCGCCGATCGATGCGGTCGCAGGCTTCGACAACTTCAAGGCAGGCGTCGCGGTTGCGAGGCACCTGATCGCGCAAGGGCGAAAGCATCTCGCTTTCATCGGCGGCGACGACCCGCGTGGCGCCCGTCGTTGGCTCGGCTTCAGAGAAGAAGCGCTGGCGCAGGGGCTGGCCGAGCCTCGCCGGCTGATCCTCGATCGCAATGCGCCCGGCAGCGTGGCGGCGACCGCGCATCTGCCGGGCGCGGACGCCGTCTTTGCCGCCAATGACGCCTACGCCATCGGCTTCATGGCCGGCCTGCGCAAGGCCGGCCTGCTGCGTCAGGGACCCGCATCGGCCCAGCCGGTCGCGGTCATCGGCCTTGGCAATCTCGAAATGGGCCAGCTCATCTCGCCAAGCCTGAGCACCATCAGCGTGCACGGACACAGCATTGGCCGCACGGCGGCGACGCTGATGCTGGAGCGCGGCGGAGAGCGCTGCATCGATCTCGGGTTCGAACTGGTCTTGCGTGACAGTGGCTAGTGCGGCGAATTCGCATCAGAGGTTGCCGCGATATCATGCGAACTTCGGAACCGGAGCTCTAGACAATTCGAGAGCCGGCCGCTGGAATGAGTTTTGCAACTAGAAGCGCAGTAACTAGAAGCACAGTAAAACTGGAAGCGCGGGAAAAAGACCGCAGAGAGAATAGCCATGTCCGAGACCCGTCAATCAAAACGCCAGGAGTTCAAAGTCGACGGACTTGCTGCGCCACTCAGCCACTATACGGACGCGGTGCGGTTTGGAGACATGCTGTTTGTCTCCGGGCTGACAGCGCATGACGGCAAAGGCAAACTCGTGGGTGGAGCGGATGCCGCAGCCCAAACCCGCCAGATCCTCGCCAATCTCAAGCTCGTGCTCGATGCAGCCGGGGCCACCATGGCCGACGTGCTCAAGGTCACGGTGTTCTTGACCGACATCGGCGATCGCGCCGCGATCAACCCGGTGCGGCAGGAATTCTTTGGAGCCGCGAGGCCGGCCAGCACGCTGATCGAGGTCAGCCGGCTCGCGCTACCGGACATGAAAGTGGAGATCGAGGCCGTCGTCGGGATTCCGAAAGCGGATTGATGTGACGTGAATGTATTGACGGAAGGTGTTTGATGAAAAATCAGAAGAAGCAAATCAAGGCTCTGGCGTTCCTGGTCTGCGGCGTTCTTTTTGGAACGGTCGCGACCCAGGCGCAAACTCAGGACCGGCCGATCAAGATCGGCGTCCTCAGCGATATGTCGGGCCCTTACGCTGACCAGGCAGGTCTCGGCTCGGTTGAAGCGGCGCGCATGGCGATCGAGGACGCCGGAAACAAGATCGGCAATCAGCCGATCGAACTCGTTTCCGCCGACCATCAGCACAAGACTGATGTCGCGACCTCCATCGTTCGCCACTGGATCGATGTCGATGGTGTCGACGTCATTGCCGACATGCCGAACTCGGGCGTTGCGCTCGCCGTGCAGGCGCTTGTGAAGGAGAAGAACAAGATTGCGCTCTTTGCCACGGCAGCGACAACCGAGCTTACCGGCAAGCAATGCTCGCCGAACGGCATCCAGTGGGTTTACGATGCTTATTCGAATGCCGCGGGTCTTGCGAAAGCGCTGGTCGCGCAGGGCGACAAGAGCTGGTTCTTCCTCACGGTCGACTATGCGCTTGGCATTTCACTCCAGGCCGAGGCCTCAAAGGCGATCGCGGCGGCGGGTGGCACCGTGGTCGGAAGCGTCCGTCATCCCCTGAACAATCCCGATTTCAGCTCGTTCCTGCTGCAGGCCCAGGCGTCGGATGCGAAGGTCATCGCATTTGCCAATGCCGGTTCCGACACCATCAACTCGGTGAAACAGGCAGGCGAGTTTGGCCTGACAAAGAACCACGTGATCGTGGCGCCGCTGGTCTATATTTCCGACATTCACAGCATGGGCCTGCCGATGGCCCAGGGGCTGACCTACATCGAAGGCTTTTACTGGGACCTGAATGACGACACGCGCGCCTGGTCGAAGCGTTTTTTCGAGCGGCGAAAGGCGATGCCGACCATGACGCATGCCGGCGTCTACTCCGCCGTGTCGCATTATCTGAAAGCGGTGAAGGCGGCCGGCACGTCCGACACCCAGGCCGTTCTTGCCAAGATGCGCGAGATGCCGGTCGATGATTTCTTCTCGAGGGGAGGGACTATTCGCAAGGACGGGCGCATGGCGCACGACATGCTTCTGGTCCAGGTCAAGACCCCGGCGGAATCGAAATATCCCTGGGACTATTACAAGGTGTTGGCGACGCTGCCGGCCGATCAGGCCTTCCGTCCCCTGTCGGAAAGCGAATGCCCGCTCGTGAAGTGAGTGCGTCCGACCCTGGCATCGTTCGTCGCGACCGCGATGTCAGGCCGGAACGAGGCCATGCCGAAGCATGATCTCCTTGACCTTCGCCGGGTCCGGTTTGCCGGGCCCGTTGATCTCGACCGCCATCTCTTCGAAATAACGCCGCCCGATCGTTCCGGGCGATAGCACGATCAGCGACCGCGCCGTCTTGTCGGACAGGTTTTCGTGGATGTGAACGACGCCGCGGGGCACGAGCAGCGTTTGCCCGGCCGACAGTTCGTGTCTTTGTTCGCCGAGTGTGGTCGTGGTCACGCCCTCGAGCGCATAGATCGCCTCGTCAACATCCTTGTGAAAATGCCGCGCCGGCACCCGGGCATTCGGCGGCACGATGAACTCGAACATCACTATGTGATCCGAGTTCGTCTCATCGACGAAAAAGCGCAGTTCAAGACTGCCCATGCGGACGATTTTCCCGGCGCCGGCTTCCATCGAACGATCCTTTGTTGTGTGAAGTTCACTCGGGTTTAGAAAAGGGCGCGGCGGGTAGACCCCGTCGCGCCCCGTTCTTGAAACTCGCTGGTCCAGGCGCTAGGAGCGCCCTGATGCCAAGCAGATGCTTAGCGGGCGATCCCAGCGAGGTGACAGCGCTTGGTATAAGACACTGGATCACCTCCTTTCGTTGTTGGTGGAAACATCAATATAGGCCGGCAATCGGCGCCTGTTAAGGGCCGGGTTTCACGGACGATTTTGTCGCCTGCGCAGGGTGGTTGAGGCCAAGCGCGGAGCATGTTAGGGGATCGGTTCTATCGCGGGTGTAGCTCAATGGTAGAGCAGCAGCCTTCCAAGCTGAATACGAGGGTTCGATTCCCTTCACCCGCTCCATCAACGGCGCTTTGCCGAGCTTTTTGGCAGCGCTTCTGGTTGCATGGCAACGCGTTTCCAGGCGCGTTATCAATTTTTTTACCCTAGCGACATCTATTATGCATCGCGGCAATTTCTGCTTCGCTCGCGGGGAAAGACATGCGTGACAGGATTCGAAGGCGGCATTTCCTTGCGGGTGCCGCTGCGGCCGCCATGACTTCGGGCTTTTGGAGCAAGCGCGCCTATTCGGCGATCCAGCCGCAGGTACTGCGGATAGGCATCACCAATCCCCGGGATTCCCAGTTCGGCGTCGGCGCGCTGGAATTCGCTTCCTACGTCCAGCACAATTGCGGTGGCCGCCTGAGGGTCGAGGTGTACCCCGCAGGCGAGGCGGGTGGCGAGTTGGAGGTGTGCCAGGATCTCATCGCCGGTACGCTTGAGATGGCGTTCGCATCGTCGGTGGTATTTTCCACGATCGCTCCCGAACTCAGCATCTTTGATATTCCCTTCCTGTTTCGCGATCTGACTCACGCACGCTCCGTGCTGGATGGCGAGATTGGCAAAGCGGCGCTGGCGCGGCTCGAGCCAACGGGTTTGGTCGGTCTCGCCTGGGGCGAGAACGGGCTTCGTCACCTCACGACAGCGGACCGCCCCGTTCATCGGCCGGAAGACCTCAAGAACCTCAAGCTTCGCGTGCCGCAGTCCGAGGTGATGGTGGCGAGCTTCAAGGCGATCGGCGCGGCCGTGGGCTCGCTGCCTTTCCCCGAACTCTACACGGCCCTATCCTCCGGCGCATTCCAGGCTGAGGAAAATCCGATTGCAACCGTGCTTGCGTCGAATTTCGACAAGGTTCAGCACTACCTGTGCCTGACCGGGCATGTTTACTCACCGGCCGCCTTCCTTGTCTCGAAGCGGGTTTTCGACCGCCTTTCGCCGGAAGATCGAGACGCGTTGCGCGCCGCCGGCCTCGTCGGAAGCCGGGCCAGCCGCACCTATATCGATCGCGTCGAAAAGAGCGGCATTGAAGAGCTGCGTCGCCGCGGCATGAAGGTGGTCGAAGATATCGACCGGCCGGCCTTCGTGGCCTCGCTCGCCAGCCTTGATGGTCAATTCCAGAAGCAATTTGGCAAAGACAACATCGACGCCATTCGTGCGTTTGGCAAATGAGGCAAAAATCAATGTCTTTGCTGTCTGTCGTAAACCGGATCAGCCTCAATGGCCGCCTGATCGGCGGTTTCGGACTTTTGATGGTGCTGATCGGAAGCACCTCGATTTTCTATAATGTTCGTATTCGCGATGTCCGGGACAACGTCGCGCGCATCGAGCGTGCGTCGGCGGCCACCGACACGGTCGGTGACTTTACCCGTCATCTCCTGCTGCTGCGGTCCATCGCCGTCGATTATTTCCGTTCCGGCTCGGCCGCGGACCGCGCACGAACGCTCGCGGCTTTCGAGCCGCTCGACAAGTCCATTGACAGGCTGAGCGAGGTCGCGGGTTTGCGCGGCGATATGCTGCGCACCGGCCTCGCCAATTACCATGCCGCGTTCAACAAGCTCGATGAGGAAATCAAGAAGCGCCAGGCGGCGCTCCAGGCGATGAACGCCAGCGGCGCCCGGCTCACGAACTCGTTGACGACAGTGACGCTTGATCTCGCGGCCGCGGGCGAAGCGGCGCGTCCGGCAGCCCAACGGCTCGAACAGGCGTTCCAGGCGCTCCGCGCCGTCGCCTATCGCTATGCCGGAGTGCCGTCCTCGGGCGATCTGGATATCATCACCGCAGAACGGGAAAGGGTCGTTAAGGAATTGGCCGAGGTAAAGGCGTTGCCTCCAACCGATCCTGCGCTCGCCAAGATCGTCGCGGCGCTGCCGGCGCAGGTTGAAAAACTGCTAGGTTACTCCGATCAGCTGGTCAGCCTGGCCGCCTCGACGGAGGGAAATTTTGCGGCCATGGTCAATGCCGGGATCAAGCTCGGTGACGATGCCGAAGCCTTGCGCAACGAAAATCAAAGCAGCCGCAAGAGCGCTATTTCGACCGCCACCCAAATCGCCGAGGACGCCTCGAGCGCCGGCTCGATCGCCGCGGTCATGGGCGAAGTGCTTGCCGTTTTGCTGGCCGGCCTCATCACGATTTCGATCTCGACACTGATCAAGCGGATCACCCGAACGATGTCGCAGTTGGCGGCCGGTGATCTCTCCGTCGAAATTGAAGGCGCCGAGCGCGGCGACCAGATCGGTAACATGGCGCGCGCCGTCGGCATCTTCAAGGCGAATGCCATTCGGATTGCCGAGGTCGAGTCGGAGAAGAACCGCCTCGCGGCGCAGACTGAACAGGATCGCAAGGCTGGCCTGAGAGAATTGGCCTCACGGCTGGAACGCGCGGTCAAGGACATCGCCGACGGCGTGAAACAATCGGCCCAGAAAATGCACGATGGCGCCGCGACCATGAGCGGAGCTGCCGAACGGACCAAGGCCCAGTCGAGCACCGTGTCGGCCGCCTCCGAGCAGGCGTCGATCAATGTCCAGACTGTGGCCTCCGCGGCTGAGGAATTGTCGGCTTCTATTCATGAGATCGGTCAACAGGCGCAAAGCTCGGCTACCGTCGCACGCCGCGCCGCCGAGCAGGCGGGCCGGACCACGACCACGATGGAACGCTTGTCCCAGGCTGCCGACCGTATCGGTGAGGTGGTCAACCTGATCAACAACATCGCCTCACAAACCAACCTGCTGGCGCTCAACGCGACGATCGAAGCCGCGCGCGCGGGAGATGCCGGCAAGGGCTTTGCCGTCGTCGCATCGGAGGTCAAAACGCTTGCCTCTCAGACGGCGCGCGCGACGGAGGATATCGCGGCCCAGATCTCGTCAATCCAGGGCGAGACCAAGGAGGCTGCCACGGCCATCAAGGGCATCGAAACCGTCATCCTGGAAATCAACCAGATCGCGTCCTCGACCGCGAGCGCGGTCGAGGAGCAGGGGGCCGCAACTTCCGAGATTGCGCGCAACGTGCAACGTGCCGCGGCCGGCACTGATGAGGTTTCCAGCAACATCGCAGGGGTCCTCCAGGCGGCAGCGGAAACCGACGAGCATGCTCGCATTGCGCTCGAGAATTCCAACGAATTGTCCGATCAAGCGGACCGGCTCTGGCAGGCTGTCATCGGCTTTGTCGAGGACGTGAAAGCAGCCTGACGACTTGCGGCTTTGGCTAAAGGTTTCGACAGGATGCGCGGCTCTTCACGCGGTCGGTTCCTCTGATTGCTGGAATTGAACCGCGCACGCGTATGGCGCGTATGAGATAAACAAAACAATCTGAAATAGACGCGCCGCGCCTGTTGGCTTTCAGGGCATGAAATGCGCATGGAGATGTTCCATGCATGACAGCATATCTCATTGTTATTGCTGCATTCCTTCGCCACATTCTGGCCACGCATCGCCCCTTAAAGGCGGTTGGCTCTGATGCGCCGCGGGAACCCCCATTGTTGAGGCCGCGGCGGGGTGATCAGCACTGATCACGTGGCCTTGATCGCATGGCGATCCTTATCCCCTAAACAACACGAAGGAAGACAGTATGCGTAGAGTCGTTGCCGCGAGTGCATTGCTATTTGCATTTGCATCGAGCGCAGAGGCGCGCACTCATCATCAACATTATCGGCACTATTCCAGCCGTCATTACCGGCACTATACCCAGGGATATGGGACTCAGGGATTTGGGTCGTCGAGCCTTGCTTTCGGGTTTGGAAACTCGAGCTACGAGAACTCGAGCTTCACGAACTCGGGTTATGAACACTCGACTTACGAGCACTCAAGCTACCGGCGCGCGCGTTCCGGAGGCCGGCCCGCCGCCTGGTGCGGATGGTATATGCGCAGTCAGGTCGGAGCCGATCCGGGTCCCCAATACAACCTCGCGCGATCCTGGGCGCACTACGGCAGCAACGCCGGCGGTCCTTCGGTGGGCACGATTGTCGTTTGGAGCCATCACGTCGGGAAGATTGTCGGTCGGGAGAACGGCCAATGGATCGTCGAGAGCGGAAATGATGGTCATGCGGTTCGAACCCGGCCGCGGTCTCTGGCCGGCGCCATCGCCTTCCGTAACGCCTACGCCTCGTTCTAGATCATCTGACGCGGCATTCTAGAAGACAAAGCCCCGCTTCATCGCGTAGATGGAGCGGGGTTTTTCTGTTTGGCCTGCAATCCAGAACCGAATTGATGGGAATGATAGCTCTATGCGCCGCACTTTGATGATCCGTGGAGGCCGCGTCTTGCGTTACGGCGCGGCTGCGCCGGAACTGCTCGATATCAGGATCGGCGACGACGGACGCATCGCCGACGTCGGGCCGTCGTTGCCTACGGGCGATGCAGAGGTTCTTTCGCTGGACGGCCAACTGGTGCTGCCGGGCCTGGTCGATATGCACCAGCATCTCGACAAGTCGCGGACCCGCGCGCTGCTCGACAATCCCTCCGGCACGCTGATGGGAGCCTCCGCCGCCTATCGCGCGCTGGCGCCTTCGATCACCAAGGAGCAGATGATCGCGCGGGCACGGGGAACGGTCGAGGCGTGCAGCGCCCACGGCACCGTCGCGATCCGCAGCCATACCAATATCGATCCGCAAACCGGCGTACGTGGCGTCGAAGCCATGGTCGAGTTGCGGGCGCAGTGCGCGGCTTTCATGCGCATCCAGATCGTGGGCCATGTCACATCGGGCGCCACCTCGATGCTGCCGGAGAGCGATGCCTGGCTGCGAGAGGCGATCGATCTCGGAATCGATGCCATCGGCGGCGTGCCGGCCTTTTCCTCCGAGCCGCTCGCTTTTCTGAAGCTTCTGTTCGATAGCGCCGAGCGCAGCGGCCTGCCGCTCGACATGCACATCGACGAACATCTCGATCCCGCCAAGGCGATGTTCAGCGAAATCGCCAGGATGACGCGGGCCTATGGCATGGCCGGCCGCGTGGTCGCGGGCCATTCCTCGGCCCTAAGCGCCATGACGCCAGACAAGGCGCAGCGTACGATCGACGAGTTGCGCGAGGCCGGCGTCGGCATCGTGACACTGCCGGCCGCCAATCTTTTCCTGCAAGGCCGCGATGCGGACCGCCTGCCGCCGCGCGGACTGACGCGGGTCAGGGAGTTACTGGCAGCGGGAATCCCAGTCGCAGCCGCCTCCGACAATATTCAGGACCCGTTCGTTCCCTCAGGCTCCGGCGATCTCCTCGAGATCGCGCGATGGACCTTGCTCGCCGGGCATTTCGGCCTTTCGGATCTCCGCCAGGTGTTCGAGATGGTCTCTACCGTGCCGGCGCAGATGATCGGGCTTGGCGCCGATTGGGGCATTCGCCAGGGCGCGCGCGCCGATTTGCTGATTGCGCGTGCGGATACGATCGACGATCTGGTAGCGGGCGGCGCGCTGGAGCGGACGGTGATGGTCGAGGGGCGGGTGGTCTGTTCGACGACGACCCAGAACCATCTATCCACGCCTTAGTGGAATCCGGCTAGCGGATATCCATGCGATATGGTTGATACGAACACGGGCGCACGCCCGCGATCAGGTGACAGGATTTCAGGAATCAAGGAATGGCCGAAGCGGACCTCGATATTGTCATTCGCTCCATGGCAAAGCAGCAGCACAAGGCGCTGATGGCGGAGGCCAAGAAACGTTACGCACGGCTGACGGGTTTGGCTGCCAAGGCCAAGACCAAAGAGGGCAAGGCCCGCTTCAAGCAGACCGCCAAGGACATGATGTTGCTGGCCAACGCGGCGGCGCGGCGGCTGCAGATCACCGCCGAGAATGCGGCCGACAGCTACGCGCGGGCGATGAAGAACGCGCTGGAGGAGATAAAGACGGCTGAGGCGAAGGCAGCGACCGCCAAAAGCAACGCAGTCAAAAGCAAGGCCGCCAAAAAGAAAGCCTGACCCGCAAACTCCGCGGCTAGCTAACGCGTCTTCGGCGGTGCGCCATGAACCTCAGGCGGAGACGTTTACAAGCTGGCCGGTCTTGCCCGCGTTTTGCTGAATCTGTTGCAGCATGATCTGCTGGATCTTCTGATTCACGGCCTGCTGTTGCGCCGGCGAGAGCTTTTCGAACTGCTGCTCCGTCATCCCGAGGCTCTTCAGGATATTCTCGCGCATCCGTTCCGCCGGGGACATCTTGGCGTAGTCGAGAAAATCCTGCACCACGCTGTTGTCCTGCGACGGGGTTCCGCTGGCGCTGGCGGATGGGCCGGCGGTCTGCGGGAACATGGTGCTTGTGATCGGTCCGAAGGCCGTCACGGAAGAGATTGACATCGAGTGCTCCGTACCTCGTCGGTGCAGGTTGCGCGATAGCGCAAGCAAGCGGTGTGCCGGTGTTCAAGTGCCCGATATTCCAAGATGTTGGCCCGCGGACCGACCACGATTTGTCGATGCAGGGGAAATTTTTGCCCGGCAGAATTGTTGCGACCTGCGCATTTTCTTCCCCGTTCCCTCGCGCGTCCGAACCCCGGCCAATGATCCCGATGCGCACGCGTCCAAGAAGAAAACATGACGCCATGCTGGCGGGTCGGCTCGCTTCCAGCCTTCCGTTGCGCTATTCCAGTCGCCAACCTCAATCAAGCCGGCAAAGGCACCGCGCCATGGCGTATCAACCGCACTCCAAAGTCATCATCACCTGCGCGATCACGGGCAATATTACCCGACCGGACCAGTCGCCTCACCTGCCGATCACGCCGCAGCAGATCGCCGACAGTGCGCTGGGGG
>Ga0210390_10000676_pt1 | contig 35773 bp, 27 predicted proteins | sample IncBWH11OmetaG_FD_161050 | JGI IMG/M metagenome (GOLD analysis project Ga0210390, IMG submission 161050) | Forest soil microbial communities from Barre Woods Harvard Forest LTER site, Petersham, Massachusetts, United States - Inc-BW-H-11-O ...
GCCCGGCGCGTCCGGGTCATCTGCCGCGGCAATCGAGGCGACGCGATGTCCTGCCGCCTCAAAGAGGCCCGACAACGCCCCGCGCAACGGGGTGTCGTCGCCGACCAGCGCGATGTCATGGCGCTCCGCGGCGGCGGCCTCCGCCGGTGCGCCGCGAGCGGGCGCACTGCCCCAGAAGACGGCGCAGGGCCACGGTCCCGGACCGAGCGACGCGGCGCCGGCGTCCGCGAAGCCCGCCGAGCCCAGTTCGTCTCGCCAGTCCTCGCCGGAGCGCAACGGCGACCGCCAGCCCCGCGAGCCATCCGCCAGCCACCACTCTGCGGATTGGCCGAAGGCGATGTCCCACAACGCATTGGGCTCCGGCTCGACAGCCAGAAAAAGCCCACCGGGAACCAGCAGGTCGCGCAACGTCGCTAACGTCCCGGCATCGCTGCGCAGGCGCGCGCAGGCGTTGGCCGCAATGACGATGTCAAAGCGCGTATCGCCGAGGGCGTCGGCGGTGGCCCCCGGTCGCCAGACACAGGCGTTTGCTCCGGCAAAGGACCGCGCCACCGCCGCAAGCCGGTCGGCCTCTTCGCGGTCGGGGCTGGTGGCGAGGTACGCAACCGGCGCCGGGGAATGGCCAAGACATTGCAGAAAAACGCGGGTCACGCCGCTGCCCGCGCCGATCTCGAGAATGCGCAACGGCCGCACGGCCGGCCAGTCGTCGGCGATCATGCGCAGGGCGTCGCGCAACAGGTCGAGGCCGTCCGCGCTCGCCGGCGACGCCTTCAGCAGATGCTCGACCATAGCCGGTGAGGCTGCCGGCCCCGGCCCCGGGCCAGCGGCGACCAGGCCGGGGAGGTTGTCGAGCGCCGCGCCGACCAGCGCCAATTCGCCGACCAGGTCCGGGGCGTCGGCCAACAGCAGCCGCCAGATGTCCGCGATGTCGGGCAAGTCTGCCGGCGTTTCGACCCGCCAAACCCCTTGGCTCTCGGCGGCGCCGCCGACGCCTTCGAGGGCCCGCAGCAGGCATTCGGCAATCCCGCCCGAGGCGGGCGCCATCAGTTCCCGCTCGACCAGCTCGCGGATCGAAAAGGCCTGGTGCGGCGCCACCAATCGGCCGAGCACCTGCAGTGCCACGGCGCCGAGCAACGCATCGAGTAGCAGCGCTTCCTCGCCGCGCTCGGGGTCGGGCGTACGCAAGCCCGCGAGCCGCGCCACGGTGGCGCCGGCGTGCAGCAGCGCGGCCGGAGGGTCGCCCTCGGCCAACGGCGCCGGGACCAGGTCGACCCGAAACAGGCGCTCGGCAGCCGATCCGCGACGGCCGAGCTCGACACCGCGAAACCAGCAGTCCGTAAGCTCGGCGACGGCGTCCCCGGCTTCGTCATAAAGGGCGAGGTTCGCCGCCGCCGACCTGGCGCCGACCCGCGTCAGCTCCAGCCGGGCGGTGCGGCTGGCGCGCCCAAAGGGTGCCGCGACCCGCACTCGCCCAAAGCGCCAGGGCAGAAACCCGGCAGCGGGCCCGCCCCGGCCGTCCGCCGCGAGCAGCGCCAGCAAGCCTTGCAGCGCGCCGTCGAGCAACGCCGGATGCAACAGATATCCGTCGAGCGGCTCGCCAATCGCCTCCGGGTCGAGATGCACGACCGCCCGAGTGTCGGCCGCCAGCTCGACGCAATGCACCGTCCGGAAGCGAGCGCCGTAATCGAGGCCGGCGTCGCGGGCGCGCCGGTAGACGGTGTCGGCGTCGATCCGGGTGGTCGCCGGCGCTTCGGGCCACGGCGGCAAAGCCGACATCGCGCCGGCGGCGCCAACATGCCCGACGGCATGGGTCGTCATCGGCTCGCTCGACAGCCGCGGGCGGCTCGCCAGCTCCCAGTCGCCGTCGTCGGACACCAACGCCGTGCGCAGTTCGCGCATTCGCCCCGGGTCGAACGGCAACGGGCGGCGTACCTCGAGATCGGTGACCTCGAGCACCGCGGCATCGGGCCACCGCCAGCGCGCCGCGGCAAGCGCCGTCTCGATCATCGCAGCGGCCGGGTACAGCTGGACCCCTTCAACCGCGTGGTCGGCGATCCACGGCAGCACATGCGCGTCGAGGTGGTTGCGCCAATAGGGCGGCGGGCCCGATTGCCGGAAACCGAGCAGCGGGTGATCGAATGGCGGGCTTTGCAGCTCTACGGCTTCGACGGTCTGGTCGAACCAGAGCCGCTGACGGGCCCACGGGTAAAGCGGCAGGCCGCGCGGATCGGCTTCGCCGCTGAAGACCGGCGCCGACGGCAAGTCGCAGCCGGCCACATAGCACTGCGCCGCGACCGCCCGGAACGGGTCGGCGTCGCCGTCGTCGCGTCGCAGGCTTGCGAGCACCCGCCCCTCGGCGTCGGCGACGCGCAACGCGTCCGCCAGGTAGGAATGCAGGATCGAGCTCGGTCCGATCTCGACAAAGATCCGGTAGCCCTCGGCGATCAGCGTCGCCGTCCCGTCGGCAAAGCGCACCGGATGCCTGACGTTCCGCCACCAATGCTCGGCATCGAGGCGATCGTCCTCGACCGCGGCCCCGGTGACGGTGGACACCAGCCGCGCCGTCGGCGGCCGCGACGAGAGACCGGCAAGGCTTGCCAAGAGCTCGTCGCGGACGGGCTCCATCAACGGCGAATGAAAGGCAAAGTCGAGATCGAGGCGACGGCACCACAAATCCCGGCGGCGGGCCTCGCCGACGAGGCGGTCGATCTCCGCTCCGGTGCCCGCGACGGTCACCGAATGGGCGGCGTTCAACGCAGCGATTTCTGCCCGGCTGCCGGCCTCGCCCAAAAAGTCGCGGGCGGCGTCGGCGCCGAGCGCCAGCGCCGCCATGCGGCCCGTGCCCTGGGTCCGCTGCTGGCTGCGGCTGCGGGCGGCGACGACCCGCGCCGCGTCGGCGAGCGACAGCGCGCCGGCGGCCCAGGCGGCGGCGATCTCGCCGACGCTGTGGCCGATATGACCCTGAGCGGTGATCCCAGCCGCGCGCAAGGCGCCGACGATCCCGACCTGGATCGCGAACAGGACCGGCTGGGCGATGTCGGTGCGTTCGAGCGTCGCCGCGTCGAGCCCACGGTCGATCCGCTCTACGACCGACCAGCCGAGCTCCGGGTAAAAAACCGCGTCGACGGCTTCAACCGAAACCCGGAACGTCGCGTTGGCGCGCAGCGCCGCCCGCCCCATGCCGGGGAATTGCGCGCCGTTCCCGGCGAAGGCAAAGGCGAGCTTTCCCTCGCCGACGGATATGCCGGCCGCGGTGCCGGGCTCGCTCGCGCCGTCGAAAAACCGGTCCAACGACGCGACGACCGCGCTGCGGTCCGGGCCGAGAACGGCGAGGCGGTGGCGGTGATGGTCGCGCGCGCGGCCGGCGGCGCGCAGCATCCCCGTGACGCGCTCGTCCGGAGCCGCGGCAAGCCGCGCCCGCCAGTCGCCGGCCAATGCCCGCAGCGAAACTTCGGTCACGGCCGAAATCGCCAGCGGCGGCAACACGGCCGGCTCGGCAGTTGCGGCAGCCTCCGGAAGCGGCGGGGCGGCGAGCACGACATGCGCGTTGGTGCCGCCAAAACCAAACGAATTCACCCCGGCGAGGCGGCGCTCCGGCGCGACGGCGATCGGCTCGGAGGTGCGCGCGAGCCGCAGCCCCAGCGCCGCGAAGTCGATCCTCGGGCTTGGGGTTTCGCAATGCAGGCTTGCCGGGACGACGCCGTGGTCGAGCGCGAGCGCCGCCTTTAGCAGGCCGGCCATCCCCGAGGCCGGCTCCAGGTGGCCGATATTGGTCTTGACCGAGCCGATCGGCAGCAATTCGCGCCGACACGAACCGAGGGTGCGCCCGACCGCGGCGGCTTCGATCGGGTCGCCAGCCGGTGTTCCGGTGCCGTGCATTTCGAAAAAGGCGATGTCGTCGACCGCCACATCCGCGGTTTGGTACAGCGAGCGCAGCAGCGCGCTCTGCGACGCCTCGCTCGGCAACGACACGCCGATCGTGCGCCCGTCGGAATTCGACCCGGTCGCCACGATGACCGCCCGGATCGGGTCGCGGTCGGCAAGGGCCGCGGCGAGCGGCTTTATGATCACGACGCCCGCGCCCTCGCCGCGCACGTAGCCGTCGGCGCGCTCGTCAAAGGCAAAGCACCGCCCGCGCCGCGACAGCATCGAGGCGGCCGAAAAGCCGAGAAACGGATACGGCGTCAGCAGCAGGTTGACGCCGCCGACGACGGCGCACGGGATCCGCCCCGCGCGGATCGCCTCGCAAGCCTGGTGAAGCGCCACCAATGACGACGAGCAGGCGGTGTCGACGACCAGGCTCGGCCCATGCAGGTCGAACACGTAGGAGATGCGGTTGGCAAGAATGCTCAGCGCGTTGCCGGTCATGAAATACGAGTCGCCGCCGGCCGGGTCGCCGAGCCGCAAATCCGAATAGTCGGTCGACGACGCGCCGATATAGACGCCGGCTTCGCTGCCCCGGGCTCGGCTCGGCGGGATGCCGGCATCCTCGAAGGCGTGCCACACCAGCTCGAGCAGGATCCGTTGCTGCGGGTCCACTTGCGCCGCCTCGCGCGGCGACATGCCGAAAAACGCCGGCTCGAACCGGTCGATGCCGTCGATCAGGCCGGCGGCCCAGGTGTAGCTCTTGCCGGCCTCGCCGCGATTGGGATGGTAGAAAAACCGGGTCGCCCATCGTTCGGCGTCGACCTCGCCGACCGCATCGGTGCCGGCGGTCAGCAGCTGCCAAAAGCGTTCGAGGCCGTCGGCCCCGGGGAAACGGCAGGATGCGCCGACGATCGCGATCGGCTCGTCGCGCTTAGCCGCCGAACGGCCGGTCCGAAGCACCAATTCCCCCTCTCCCCCGCACCCTCGGCGCTGTCGCCTCAATCAGCCAGCTTTCAATCGTCTGTCGGCAGAGCCCGACCTGTCGTCGTCGAAGATCGCGCGGATGTCAACCATACCGAGGATCGCCAAGTCTCTAATCGACGCGCAAAATCGCCGCTCCTGCCGCCACATGGCAAAATTAAGGCCGCGCCCCGCAATAATATCTACGAGCCGTTTGCGAGAATATTCCCTGCCCGTGGTGGCGCTTTCGGCGGCCAGGGGGGCGTGGCGAAGCAGAGCGGCGGCGGCGGGGATTCCAGCGTCGGCGAGGGCGCCGCGGCGAGCGAGCGCTTTGCCGGGTCAGTGGTGCAGCGCTGCGAGCGCCTCGTAGACGAGGCGGTCGACCTCGATCCCCTCGCGCAGCAGGCGCGCGCGGCTCTGGAAGGCGCGCTCGCCCGGGATGCGGATTTCCTCGACGCCGGGCGCGCGGGGGCCGCTTTTGATACGGTCGACCAGTGCCGCGACCTCCCGCTTGAAGTCGTCGAGCGGCACCAGCAGGTCGGGCTTGAACACGACGAACAGGTAGCCGTCGTCACCGTCGGGGTCCATCGCCGAGCCGGCGAGCACGCCGAGCGCCTGGACCACAAACCCGAGCCCGTAGCCCTTGTAGTCGCCAAACGGCAGCAGGGCGCCTTCGCGCGCCGCGGCCGGGTCGCGGGTCGGGCGCCCTTGCGAATCGATCGCGACACCCTCGGGCAGCAGCTGTCCGAGCCGCTCGCGCAACGCCATCTCGGTTCCCATAAAAGCCGAGGTGCCCATGTCGAGCACGATCGGCCCGTGCGACGACGGCATCCCGAAGGCGATCGGGTTGGTGCCCAGCTCCGCGCGGGTCCCGCCGTAGGGCGCCACGCTGCGCGACGAGCTCGCAGTGTGCATGCCGACGAGGTCGGCGTTGGCGATCATCTCGCAGTAGTATGCGCTGCGCCCGCTCATCCAGCTGTTGGTCACGCCGACGACCGAAAAGCCGTAGTCTCTCGCCTTGGCGATCGCGGCGCGCGCCGCGTGGTACATCGCCAGCATGCCGACATTGTTGCCGCCGTCATAGAGGACCGAGACCGCGCTCTGCCGGATCGCGCTGATCGGCCGGCGCGGCTGCTTGAAGCGGCGGTGCTCGGGAATGTTCAGGATCTTTGCCAAGCCCGAATACTCATACCCGCACAGCGCCGCGTCGATCATGTGGTCGGCGAGGATCCGGGCCTCTTCCGGGTCGTAGCCGATGCCCCGCAACGCCCGTTCGGAATGATCGCGGGCCTCGGCGACGCTCAGGTGGATGCGTTCGGACGCCATTCCCCCTCCGGTTTCGTGGCCGGTCAGCCGGGCTCGACGCGAAAGACGGCCTTGCCGGCGACATGGCGGTTGCGCAGTTCGGGGCCGACCCGCGCGAGGTCGCGCCAGCTGCCCTCGACCAACGCGAGCTTCAGCGAGCCCTCGCCGACGAGCGCCGCCAGCAGCCCCAGGTCGGGCGCGAACTGCTCTTCCGGCTCCGAGGTGAAATACGAAAAGCTCTGGACGCGGGCGTTGGGATGGTCGGCAAAGTCGCGGAAATTGACCGAGGTCGGCTCGCCCGACGAATTGCCGAAGATGACGACGGTCCCTCTTGCCTCGACCCGCGCGATCGCGGCGGCGAGCGAGGCCCCGCCCGCGGCTTCGAGAACCAGCGCGAACCGCCCCTGCGCCGCCTCGATGCCTTGGACGATCGCGTCGGCGCCCCGCACATGCCGCCCGCGCTCCGGGCTGCCGACGACCGCGGTGACGTGCGCGCCCGAGCGCGCCGCGATCTGCACCGCCATGTGGCCCACACCGCCGGCTGCCCCGGTCACCAGCACCCGCTTGCCGAGCAGCGGCGCGCCGTGGCGCAGGGTGCGCAATGCCGTCAGCCCGGCGACCGGCAACGCCGCCGCCTCCTCAAAGCGGACGTTGTCGGGGAGCGCGGCCATGCGGTGCGCCGGCACCGCCGCGCGCTCGGCCCAGCCGGCGTTGTCGGTCAGCGCCACGACCCGCGTCGCGGCCGCGGGGCCGCTGCCGTCGGCGGCCGCCCTTAGCACGACCCCGCCGATGTCCTGGCCCGGCCGCCAGCCTTCGGGCCGGGTCTGCATCAGCCGCAATTCGCCGCGGTTCAGCGAGAACGCGCGCACCTCGACCAGCGCCTCGTTTGGCGCCGGCGCCGGCTCCGCCACCTCGCGGATTTCGACCGGTGACGCACCGTCGGGAGTGGTGACGACAGCGAGCATCGGATCTCTCCCCTCCCTTAACAACGAACCCACCGCTCGCCCTCACCCCCTTCGCTGCGCTCGGGACCCTCTCCCGCAATGCGGGAGAGGGGGGGCCCGGCCCGCAGGGGCGGGTGGGTGAGGGGCGTCTCACACGCTCGTCAGTTGAGCCGCAGGTCGGTGATGTGCTTGGGGTCGGGCTTCATCTCGCCGCGCTCGACGCGCCCGACGATCTCGGTCAGCACCTTGTTGGTCGGTGCCGGGATCCCGACCTCGTCGCCCTTGCGCACGACAAAGCCGTTCAGAAACTGGATCTCGGTGCGCCGCCCCTTGAACATGTCCTGGCCGGTCGACGGGCGGTGCTCGCCGCCGCCGGCGCGGTTGGCCTCGGCGAGACGGTGCTCGTCGATTTCCTTTTGCGCCGCCGCGTCGCCCTCGCCGGCGCGGGCGATCGTTTCCGGATCCATGTGGCTCACCTCGTCAAAGGTGTAGCCGAGCGCCTGGCCGACGCGGATCGCCTCGCTGCCGAGCCGGTTCGAGAAGTGGCGGATCACGTCGTTCTTGATCATGTCGCGCGAGATCATGCCGGTGCACGCCGACAGCCCGTTGCCCATGACGTTGGTGACGAGCTTCGACCAGCGCTCGCCCCATAGGTTCTCGGTCACCATCGCGCTGTCGGAATAGGCGAGCAGCCGGCAGACCTCCTTGGCGCGGTCGGTGACGCGGCCGTGCACCTCGCCGACGCGGAAGACAGTGTGGCGCGAGCCCGATTTGCCGGCGGCGCGGCGCACCTCGCCCGGGGCGTGCAGCTCGACCGTGATCGAGCTGGCGACCGAGCCCAGGGTCTTGCCCCAGCCGACAATCCCGGCGATCGTCTCCTCGTTCATGCAATTCTGCAGCGACACGACAAACCCGGTCGGCGCCAGGTATTGCTTGATCAACGCCGTCGCCCACGGCGTGTCGTAGGATTTCATGCAGACAAAGGCGATGTCGATCGGCGCCTCCTTGGAGAGCTGCTGCGCCTCGGTCAGGTGCAACGCCCGCGGCTTGACCGTGAACGGCTCGACATCGCGGATGTGGGTGATGCGCAGCCCGTCCTTGCGGATCGCCTCGACGTTTTCCGGCCACGCGTCGATGTAGGTCACGTCCTCGCCGGCCTGCACCATGTGCGCCCCGGCATAGCCGCCGACCGCGCCGGCGCCGACGATCGCGATCTTGTTCTTCGCCATAGGTCTCCTCCGCATCAGGTTCGCGGCATACCGGCCGCGTGCTCCGCCGCCGATCCTAGTACGGCGGCGGCCCCGGCGTCATCCAATCGCTTGGGCGGGGCCGCTTTGGCTGGCTAGCGCTTTGGCGGGGCCGGTTTGCGGGGCCGCAGCGGCCGCCGCGCCGAGGCGGCGGTGCGCCGGGCCGGGGCCTTGGCGCGCTTTCGCGCCGGCGGTGGCACCGGTTTTATCGCCAACCGCCAGTCGGCAACGAGCCCGACCGGGATCGCCACCACGCCGAGCGCCATCAACCCGCTCGCGACACGCGCGAGCGCGTCGAGCTCCGCCACGACGACGACCAGGCCGAGGATCAGGCCGGCGCCAAACGTCAACAAGGCGATCTTGGTGTAGCGCATCCGTTGCGGCCGCGAGGCCGGGCTCCTAATCTGTCCCTCGCAAGAAAGAACACTGCGGCGAATGCAAGCGCCAATGCCAAAGAGGGAAAAAGATGATCGAGGTCGAGCGGCCGACCGACCTTGCCCAATTTGTCGGCAAGGAGATCGGGGTCAGCGACTGGTTCACCGTCGACCAGGCGATCATCGACAAATTTGCCGAGGCGACGGGCGACCACCAGTGGATCCACGTGGACGTCGAGCGCGCCAAGCGCGAGATGCCGGGCGGCAAGACGATCGCCCACGGCTATTTGACCTTGTCCCTGGTGCCGCGCCTCGCGGCGACGCTCTACCGCGTCAAAAGCCGCTCGCGCGGGCTCAACTACGGCTCGAACCGGGTGCGGTTTACCGGGCAGGTGCCGGCCGGCTCGCGCATCCGGCTGCGCCACAAGATCAAGTCGGTCGAGTCGGTCGAGGGCGGCGGCGTGCGCGTCACCTCGGAAAGCACTGTCGAGGTCGAAGGTGCGGGCCGGCCGGCCCTCGTCGCCGAGACCATCAGCATGCAGTTCGAATGACGCCGGGAGTTGCGCCAATTAAATCCCCACATCAGCCATTGTTCGTCGTTCCCGCGAAAGCGGGAATCCAGGGCGCTAGCGCCCAGAAGTCGCCCCCTACTCAGGCCAGGGGCAAGCGCTGAGCCCCCGCTTTCGCGCGGGCGACGGTAGCTATAATGTGGTTCGGCGTACGGGTCTGACAGCGAGATCGCGCAGCAGGCGAGGAGGAACGATCAAATGACCAGCAGCGGGGCGAACGACCAGGCGTCATACATCTATCTGGGGTTGGCGGGCGAGACCGGGCGCGGCCGGGTCGTGGATTCGGGTCTCTTCCGCATCGCCGACGGCCATGACGACTGGGAGCCTTTGGCGGGCGGGCTGCCCGAGATGCCGGCGGTGCGGGCGCTGGCGGTGCATCCGCAAAATCCCGAGATCGTCTACGCGGGCACGCAATCCGGCCCTTATCGCAGCGCCGACCGCGGCGAGCACTGGGAAAAGGTCGACGTGCCCGACCACGGCCTGCCGGTCTGGTCGGTGCTGTTCCACCCGCACGACCCCGACGTGATCCTCGTCGGCTACGAGAACTGCGAGATTTACCGCAGCGACGATGCCGGCGAGCGCTGGGCCCGGCTGCCGGTCAGCGTGCGCTTTCCGGAAATCACCACGGCACCCGGCGCCAACCCGGCAAAGCGCGTCTTAAAGATCGACGCCTCGGCCGGCGAGCCCGACCTGATTTACGCCGCGATCGAGGTTGGCGGCACCCTGCGCTCGACCGACGGCGGCGAGCATTGGGAGAATCTGAGTCATGGCCAGTACGTCAATGACGACCCGGTCGACATGCACGGCGTGCTGTCGAGCCGTTGGCGGCCGGGCACGGTTTTCGGCATCGGCCGCGCCGGCATGTTCGCGAGCACCGACCGCGGCGACCACTGGCGCCACGTGCCGTTGGAGCCGTTGAACGCCAAGGGCCAGATTTACTGCCGCGACATCCGCGAGGTGCCGGGCAACCCGCGCAAATTGTGGGTCGCGGCGGGCGGCGGGTTCCAGAGCGACGTCGGCGTGTTGCTGCACAGCCCCGACGGCGGCGACAGCTGGAGCCGGGTCGAGATCGGCCAGCCGGTGCCGCACACGATGTTCGCGCTTGCCTTCGACGAACGGCAGCCGGCGCGGATGTCGGCCGCCACCAATGGCGGCGAGGTCTATAGCAGCCAGGACGGCGGCGAAACCTGGGCCGCCCACAAGCCGCCGCCATCCGGCAAACAAGTCTACGCGCTGGCGCGCGGCTGAGGGCAGTCGAGCAAAGTCATTGCGAGGAGCACAGCGACGAAGCAATCCCGACCAGACATACCCGGCGGCCGGAGATTGCTGCGCTGCGCTCGCAATGACAGACCCCAAACAGGGATGCGACCTGATCGGAAACCGCTCTAAGCGCACTGGATCAAGGCGGGGCACCGATACTAGACACCGAATGAATCGGCCTCGATCATCGCGAGCCGGTCGGCGGCCGGCTCGTATTCGAGGACGAACAGCACCGCGTTGCGCGCTCTGACCGGGGGTGCGCCGGGCGGCAACGCATGCTTGACGAGCTGGCGGACCATGGCACCGTGGGTCGACACCCCGATCCGCCGATGGGGATGCTCGCCGGCAAACCGCCGCAACGCCGCGAGCCCGCGCGTCAGGGTGGCGCGCCCGGTTTCGCCGCCGGGGAAGGCGGTGTTGCCGTCGCTGTACCAGCGCTCGGTCAATTCCGCGCCAAAGCGCGCCTTCGCCTCCTCCCACAAGAGCCCCTCGGCGTCGCCGACGCTGGTTTCGCGCAGCCCATGGTCGATCGTCAGCGGCACACCCAGGTGCAGGGCGACGATTTGCGCGGTGTTGAGCGCGCGCGACAGGTCGCTCGAAACCACCGCGTCGAGCCGGTGCGCCCGCAGGCTTTCGGCCAACGCCTCGGCCTGCGCCAAGCCGGTGGCGTTGAGCGGGGTGTCGATGTGGCCTTGCAGGCGGCCGGCGCGGTTCCAGTCGGTCTCGCCGTGCCGAAACACAAACAACGTGCGTCGGTCGTCAACGTGCTGCATGCAACGCTCCATGGCCGATGTCGGTGTGGCAAGGATCGGCAGGGCGCTCGAGCCGCCACGCGCCCGCCGGAAATCGTCGTCCGCGCCGTCAGCGCCGCCGGGCGACAAAGACGAACCAGCCGGCATACCAGGCAAAGGCGTTGACGCCGAGCATGCCGAGCACCCGCGTCGGCTCGTTGCGCGCCCAGCGGATGCGCCGGAAATACTCCGCCGGGGTCAGATTGGCGCGCGCCGACTTGGCGACCCGGTCGATGCGGCGGATGTCGAGCAGCCCGCCATAGCGCTCCCGCACCTCGTCGGCCGAACGAAAAAATCGCACGTGGCTTTCATAATCGAAGTTGGGGACCGAGCAGATGCACACGCTGCCGCTTTGCCAGCGCTCGACCGCTGCCAAATCCTCCTCGACATGCTCCAAGACCTCGCAGCAGACGAGCGCGTCGTAGGCCGAGCGATAGGTCGCCGGGTCGGCCGCGTCGGCGACAAAGAAGCGGCCCTCGGGGTTTCGTTTTCGCGCCTTGTCGATCGCCACCGGGCTGAGGTCGAACCCTTCGTAGCGCACACCCGTCGCGATCAGCATCTCGGCGAGGACGCCGCTGCCGCACCCCACCTCGAGCACCGCGTCAAAACCGCCCTCCCGCACCAGCCGGCATACCCGCGCGAACATCGGGTAATAGGGGCTGGCGCGCGACCGCTCGTAGGTGCGGTCGTCGTGCAAATACATCTCGTCGTAGTAGTCGCTGCCCCGTCGCTCGTGCGACATTCGCGGGCTCCGTTAGTTGATCTGCATCGCGATACCCGGGTGCACCCCGGGCCTAACCTCGATAGGCGCCCGGCAACCCCGCCGGTCGCGGACAGGGGCCAGCTTCCTCGGGATGGGCCTGCATTCCTCTTTCTTTAGCAGAATTGTGGATGTTGGGTTACCGGCGGCGGGGAAAGCGGGCCGTGGTCCCCGACCGGGACGCCGGGTCAGCGCCCGTCGGGCGCTCGGCCGCGCACCAGCGCCAGCGAAAAATAGGGCGCCTCCGCGATTTCGGCGAGCGGGGCGACGCGCTGACCGGGCAGGCTTGCGCGCTCGACATAGCGCGCTTCGGCCAATCGGCCGAGCCGGGCCAGCACCCGCTGGACCTTGACGAGATGGCGCCCGAGCTTGACGACCACGGCGACCTCGGCCGCGGCAAGCCGGCGCTGAAGCTCGCCCTCGGCGAGCGTCGCCGGGATCACCGCGAGAACCTCGTCGCGCGTCACCAGCGGCACCTCGGCGGCCGCGGCGCCGGCGCCGAGCGACGACACGCCGGGCACGATTTCGACCGGGTAGCGGTCGGCGAGCAGCGCAAAGACGCCGACGAAGCTGCCGTAGAACAGCGGGTCGCCCTGGCACAGCAGCGCAACGTCGCGCCCGATGTCGAGCTCGGCGGCGATCGCGGCCGCCGCGCGCTCGTAAACCTCCGCGGGCGGCGGGCCTGGCCGCATCGGAAAGCGGATCGCGATCTCGCGCTGCCGCGCGTCGAGCCAGCCGGCGACAATGCCGCGCGCAAAGCTGTCGCCGAACTCGGGCGCGGGATAGGCGACGACCGGCGCCGCGCGCAACAGGCGCAATGCCTTCAACGTCAAGAGCTCGGGGTCGCCCGGGCCGACCCCGATCCCGTAAAGCCGCCCCGGCCGGTGCCTGCTCATCTCAGGCCGGCTTGACGGCGGCGAGCTGGGTCACGCTCGCCAATGGCCGCCACAACTGATGCGCGCCGGCAGGCTCGGCCCGGCTCACCGCAATCCGGGTCAGCGAGCCGCCATGGCGCGCGCGCCAGTCGAAGAGCCGCGCCTCGCCCTCGACGGTCACGACGTTGGCGACAAGCCGCCCGCCCGCCGGCAACGACGCCCACAGCGCCGACAGCAACCCCGGCACGCCGGTCCCGCCGCCGACAAAGACCGCGTCCGGCCGGGGCAGGCCCGCCAAGGCCTCGGGTGCCGCGCCGACGACGACGCGCAGCCCCGGGACCCCGAGGGCAGCGGCGTTGCGCGCCACCGCCGCCGCGCGCGCCGGCTCGCGTTCGACGGCGACCGCCGCCGTGTTCCCCCCGGCGCGCAGCCATTCGATCGAAATCGAGCCGCTGCCCGCGCCGACATCCCACAAGGTCTCGCCCGGAAGCGGCGCCAGTGCCGCCAGGGTTGCGGCGCGCACCTCGCGCTTGGTCAGCTGGCCATCATGCTCGAACGCGTCGTCGGGCAATCCGGCGAGCCGCGACAATGCGCGCGCACCCGGCCCGGCGCGGCACTCGACCGCGATCGTGTTGAGGTCGGCGACCCGGTGTCCGCCCCAGCACGCCGCGGTTTGTGCGACCACCGCCTCGTGCGGCCCGCCGAGACGGCAGAATACGGTGAGCGCGCTCGGACCCCAGCCGAGCCCGGTCAACAAGGCCGCGACCGCCTTGGGCGTGCCGCCGTCCTCCGACAATGCCAGGATGCGGCGGCCGGGCGTCAAATGCAGGCGCAGCCCGTCGACCGGGCGCGCGTGCAGGCTGATCGCCGCGCACTCGGCGAGCGGCCAGCCGAGCCGGGCGGCGGCCAAGCTGAACGCGCTCGGCTGCGGCAGGACGGTCATTTCCTCGCGCGCAAAGCGCCGCGCCAGTACCGCGCCGACGCCGTGCCACAGCGGGTCGCCGCTCGCCAGAACCGCAACCCGCCGGCCGCGTCTTGCGGCGATCATGTCGATCGTGGTTGCGATCGGGCGCGCCCACTGGAGGCGTTCGGCGTCGCCCGTCGGCGCCATCGCCAGATGACGCGCGCCGCCGACCAGCACTTCCGCGGTTTCAACGATGGTGCGCGCCGCCGGCGCCAGGCCGGGGAGGCCGTCCTCGCCGATGCCGACGACCGCGAGCCACCGCGTCATCGCCCACTCGCGAGCGCGTTGACCGCGGCCGCGGCGATGGCGCTGCCGCCGCGCCGCCCGCGCAACGTGACAAACTCGATCCCGCGGCCAAACGCGGCAAGTGCTGCCTTGGCCTCGGCGGCGCCGACAAAGCCGACCGGAAAGCCGACGATCAGCGCCGGTTGCGCGGCACCCTCGGCGAGGATTTCGAGCAGCCGGAACAGCGCCGTCGGCGCGTTGCCGATCGCGACCACCGCACCTTCGAGATGCCGGCGCCACAATTCGACCGCCGCCGCCGAGCGGGTCGTGCGCTGCGCCGCGGCGAGCCCTGCCACCGCCGGGTCGCGCAACAGGCACAGGACCTTGTTCCCGTTTGCGAGACGCTCCCCGATCACGCCGGCCTGCACCATCGCCGAGTCGACGAGGATCGGCGCGCCCGCCGTCAGCGCGGCCCGCCCGGCCGCGACCGGATTCGCCGACCAGGCGAGGTCGTCGAGGATCGCGACGTCGCCGGCGGCATGCGCGACGCGGGCCGCCAGCGGGCGCAGCGGCCGCGGAAACCGGGCTAGATTTGCTTCGGCCCGCACTAACGCGAGGGATTTTCGCGAGATCGCGGCAGGGTCGCGCAGATAGGTGTACGCCTGCGGCGGCTTTTTGCTGCGGCGCTCCCCCGCGGCGGGAGAGCCGGCCTCGGTGTCGATCCGGGCTTGAGCGGCGACAACCGGCACCGGGATCGGGCGCTGGCGGGCGGCGGTGACGCCCAGGGTCCACGCCTCCTCGCACTCGACCTGCGCGCGCTGCGCCGCGGTCAGGCCGGGGTCGCCCGCGAACAAGGCCGCCAATTCTCCGGCGCGGTCGCGATCGGCAAGAAACCGGGCGACAGCGCGGACCTGCGCCGCGTCCTTGGTCTCGTCGGCCTCGGGCTTGACCGCCCACAATGACGGATAGACCTCGGCCATGACCACCCGCGCGGCCTCCGGCGCGCGTAGGCCGGTTTCGAACGGCCACACCAGCGTGTCGCGGCGCCAGCGCGGGTCGTCGCGCAGCGCGCGTGCCACCGGGATGCCGGTCAACGCCTGGCCACCGACCGAGCCGGCGCCCAAAAGCTTCCAGCACGGCTGCGCGCTCGGGATGTAGAGGTCGACCAGCCGACGCTCGGCCAGCGCATCGCTGTCGTGGCGGCGATGGTGCTTGCCCTGGAGGTGCGCCCGCGCCGGCATGGCGGGGCAGCCCCAGAACGGAAAGCCGCCGCCCGAGACCCGCCGGTTCAGCGCCTCGGCGACCTCGAAGCGGTTGTTGCGGTTGCGCTCGTCGTCCGCGAGGAGCCCGGCGATCTCGTCCCACACCGCCCGCCAGGGCGCCCCCCCTAGCCCGAGGCGCGCGGCAAAACCGGCCGGGTAGCCAAACGGGAAGTCAAAGCCGAGCAGCACCCGCTCGCTGTGCTCCTGCGCCCTCGCGAGCCACTCGGCGAGCAGTACCTTCGCGGCATGCCGGGTGGGCGCGTTGACCACGGTTTCGCCCCCTTCGGCATACCGGCACGCCCAGATGCTGTCCTGGCCAAGCCGCGGCACGGTGGCGGCGCTCCAGTCGACCATGACGAAGGTGTCGAACACGGGTCCCGCTTTCCGCCTCACCCGGCCTCATTCTCCGGGCGTCGCCGGCCCCTCCCTCGCCCCGCTTGCGGGGAGAGGGCCGGGGTGAGGGGACGACTGATGACGATGCGGATGATCGTGATCCGCGCGGTCGTGCCCGTCACCGTCCCCGACTCCGACGCCGCGGACATGGTGATGATGACCCGCCTGCGCGGCGCCGGCGTCGTCCTCGTAGCCGATGATCTGGGTGCGGTACTTGCACAGCTGGCAGTTCATCGCCGGCTGCCCGTGCTCCAGCTCCGTGACCCGCTCGTAGAACGCGTCGAGCACCGCCGGGTGGTCGCGCAAATAAGGGGCGTTGACGAATTCGATCTCGGGAAAACGCCGCGCGACCGCGTCGCTTTGCGCATAGATGCGCTTGACCAGAACGCCGGTGAACAGGAAATACGGGAAGACCACGATGCGGGCGAAGCCGAGCCGCGCGGCATGGGTCAGCGCCGCGTCGACGCGCGGGTGCGCGACGCCGCTGAACGCCGTCTCGGCCCAGCCGAACCCCATCCCTTCCCACAGCATGCGCGTGAGCTTGGCGACGTTGGAGTTGGCGTCCGGGTCGGTGGTGCCGCGCCCGACGACGACGAGCAGCGTCTCGGACCGCCCGGCCCCGTTCGCCGGCGTCGCCGCGGCGATGCGGTCGGCGGCCGCGGCCAGGAGTTTCGGGTCGATCGCCAGGTCGCGGCCAAAACGCACCTCGATCTCGGGATGTCCGGCGGCGAAGCTGTTGACCTCCCACGGCAGGTCGTTTTTGACGTGGCTCGCGGCGAACAGCATGCCGGGCGCGGCGAGAATCCGCCGCGCGCCGCGCGCCGCCAGCGCCGCCAGCCCGTCGCGGATCGTCGGCCGCGCGAATTCGAGATAGCCGGTGGCGAAATCCACTCCCGGCAATCGCGGGCGCAACGCCGCCGCCAACCGCTCGAACTCGTCGATCGCCTCGGGGTCGCGGCTGCCGTGGCCGCAGAGCAGCACCGCCGTTTGCGTCATCCGTTGACCCTCTCGCGCCCGCGGCGGAGATTGCCGCCGCGATGATCCCGGCCGTCCCCGACCCGTTTCTGCTGCTCGCCGCCGGCCTCGCGCTCGACGCGTGGTTTGGCGACATGCCGGCGGTCTTTGCCCGTGTGCCGCATCCGGTGGTGCTGGCCGGGCGCGCCGTCGCCTTGTTCGACCGCAAGCTCAACCGCGAGATCCGCGGCGAGGCCGCGCGCCGCATCCGCGGGATCATCACCGTGGCGGTGCTGGTCGGCGCCGCCGCGGCTCTCGGCTGGGCGATCGAGCGGCTGTGCCGCGGCAGCCTCATCGGGGCCGCGGTCGAGATTCTGCTGATCGCCGTCCTCGTCGCCCAGCGCAGCCTCTTCGAGCATGTCGCCGAGGTCGCGCGCGCGCTTGCCGACGGCGGGCTCGCCGCCGGGCGTGAGGCGGTGCGTCACATCGTCGGCCGCGACCCGGCAAGCCTCGACGCGTACGGGGTGGCGCGCGCCGCGATCGAAAGCCTCGCCGAGAATTTCAGCGACGGCGTGGTGGCCCCGGTGTTCTGGTACCTCGTGCTCGGGCTGCCCGGCCTCTTCGCCTACAAGATGGCGAACACGCTCGACAGCATGATCGGGCACCGGACGCCTCATTACCGCGCCTTCGGTTGGGCGGCGGCGCGGCTCGACGACCTCGCCAATCTGGCGCCGGCGCGGCTGAGCGGCGCGTTGATCGCCGCGGCGGCGTTGTTTTCGCGTGGCGGCCGCCCGCGGCGGGCGCTCGCGATCATGCTGCGCGACGGGCATAGGCACCGCTCGCCGAACGCGGGCTGGCCGGAGGGGGCGATGGCGGGCGCCCTCGGGCTGGCGCTCGCCGGGCCGCGCCGCTATGCCGAGGGGGTCGTCGCGGACCCGTGGGTCGGCGAGGGCACGGCGCGCGCCGCACCCGCCGACATCGCCCGCGCGCTCGTCCTCTACAAGCACGCCTGCCTGATCGAATGGGGCCTGCTGGTCGGCGTGTGGCTCGCCGGTCAATTCGGCCTCTTCACCTGAGCCGCGGCGGCCGCGCCGCGTCAAGCAGCGCGCCGAGGTCGAGGCTGTGCTCGAGGTGGTCGGCGAGCGCGTCGAGCGTGGTCTCGACCTGGTGCTCGTAAAGGACCGCGCCGGCCGCGGCCCCGAGGTTTTCGAGAAAAGCGCGGCGAAACCGGTCGCCGGCGAAGAGCCCGTGCAAATAGCAGCCGGCGACAAGGCCGTCGGCGCTGACCGCCCCGTCCGGCCCGCCGGCGAGGCGCAGCATCGGCCGCTCAAGCCCCGGCCCGGTGGTCTTACCGACATGCATTTCGTAGCCCGCCACAGGCATTCCGGTCGCGATGTCGGTTCCCGCCACCCGCGCCAACCGTTTCTCGGGTCCGAGAACCGTGTCGATGTCGAGAAGCCCGAGCCCCGCCACCGCCGCTGCGGCGCCCTCCGTTCCGAGCGGATCGGAAATCGTGCGGCCGAGCATCTGGTAACCGCCGCACAGGCCGACGATCCGCCCGCCCTGGCGGCGATGCGCCACGATGTCGACATCCCAGCCCTCGCGCCGCACGAAGTCGAGGTCGGCGATCGTCGCCTTTGAGCCCGGCAGGATCACCAGCGCGGCGTCGCGCGGCAACGGCCGCCCCGGCTGGACCATGACGATTTCGACCCCGGGCTCGGCGTGGAGCGGGTCGAGGTCGTCGAAATTGGCGATCCGCGGCAGCACCGGCACCGCGATGCGCACACCCCCTTCCGTAATATCCCCTCGCCCCCTTGGGGGAGAGGGTTGGGGTGAGGGGGTGAAGCCATTGCTCGGCTGCGGAGAAGCCCCCCTCACCCTACCCTCTCCCCCCGATGGGGGGAGAGGGTTTCTCTTCGGCGCAAGCGCCAGCGAATCTTCCGCCGGCAGCAGCGCGGCGGCGGGAAAATACGGCACGACGCCGAACGCGCGCAGCCCGGTGCGCTCGCCGATCGCGGCAATCCCGCCTTCGAACAGCCTCACGTCGCCGCGAAACTTGTTGACGACATAGCCGGCGAGCAGCCCCCGTTCGCTGGCGGACAGCAGCGCGTAAGTGCCGACGAGTTGGGCGATGACGCCGCCGCGCTCGATGTCGCCGACCAGCACGACCGGAACGTCGGCCGCCTCGGCAAAGCCCATGTTGGCGATGTCGCCGGCGCGCAAATTGACCTCGGCCGGGCTGCCCGCGCCCTCGACCAGCACCAGGTCGGCGGCCGCCGCGAGCCGCCCAAACGCGGCCAGCACTCGCGGCAGCAGGCTCGGGGCCAGCCGGCGATATTCGGCGGCGGACGCGCTGCCGCGCACCTGCCCGCCGACAACTATCTGCGCTCCGCCCTCGGATTGCGGCTTTAGCAATACCGGGTTCATGTCGGTCAGCGCCGCCGTCCCGCAGGCCAGCGCCTGCAACGCTTGCGCCCGGCCGATCTCGCCGCCGTCGGCGGCAACCGCGGCGTTGTTCGACATGTTCTGCGGCTTGAACGGCCGGACCCGCAACCCGCGCCGGGTGAAGGCGCGCGCCAGCCCCGCCACCAGCAACGACTTGCCGACGTCCGAGCCGGTCCCTTGCAGCATCAGCGCGCGGGCCACGACACCTCGTTAAGCCCCCAGAGCAGCTGTCGTGAGAAAATTTGATTCCCGTTCCCGCGTTTGCGGCGAAGAGCGTGTGAAGAAATTGGAAAAGTTGAGAACTCGTCATTCCGGGATGCCCCTTGGCAGGCCCGGAACCCCTGACAACGGCGCTTTGCCGGTGTTTCGCAAGGCCGTGTGCTTGAGTTCCGGGCTCGTGGGCTACGCCCCCGCCCCGGAATGACGACGGCTGGCATTACTTCACGCGCCCGAAAGCCCGGACCCACGGGGACCGGCCTTCGCCGTATGACGAGAATTTGCATCGAGCCCTGCCGCTTTCACTTCAAAACTCGATGCCGCGCTGGGCTTTGACGCCGCTGCGGAACGGGTGCTTGACCAGCGTCATCTCGGTCACGAGGTCGGCGATCTCGATCAATTCGGGCTTGGCGTTGCGGCCGGTGACGACGACGTGCAGCTCGCGCGGCTTGGCTTTGAGCGCCGCGACGACCTCGGCGACCGGCAAATAGTCGTAGCGCAGCACGATGTTCAGCTCGTCGAGCAGCACGAGCCGGTAGCCGGGGTCGGCGATCATCGCGTGCGCCGCCTCCCAGGCGCGGCGTGCCGCGGCGATGTCGCGGGCGCGGTCCTGGGTGTCCCAGGTAAACCCTTCCCCCATCGCCCGGCAGGTCACGAGGTCGCCAAAGCGTTCGAGCGCGGTGCGCTCGCCGCTCGTCCACACCCCTTTGACGAACTGGACGATGCCGACCCGCATGCCGTGCCCGAGGCATCGCAACACCAAACCGAACGCCGCGGTCGATTTTCCTTTGCCCGTGCCGGTGTGCACGATCAGGAGCCCGCGCTCCTCGGTCTTGGTCGCCAGCATCCGCTCGCGCGCCGCCTTGCGCCGCGCCGCCTTTTCGTTGTGGCGCCGGTTGACCTCCTCCTCGGTCTCGACCAAATCGCTCACCCGCCGCTCCATTGCTCGAGCGCCTCGCGGGCGCTGTTGCGGCGCGGGCGCCACAGTCCGCGGTCGATCGCCTCGCCAAACCGGCGCGCGGTCTCGGCCAAGGCTGCCCTATTGTGCTCGGCCATAAAATCGCGCACCCGGTCGTCGGCGAGATAGGCGTCGTAGAGCGCCTCGAAATGCGCATTGTCGACGGCGCGCGCGGTCGCGGCAAAGGCGAACAGGTAGTCGACCGTCGCGGCGATCTCGGCCGCCCCTTTGTAGCCGTGGCGCATGACGCCGGCGATCCAACGCGGGTTCGCCGCCCGCCCGCGCACGACCCGGCCGATCTCCTCGCGCAGGCTGCGGACGCGCGGCATCTCGGGCCGCGAATGGTCGTTGTGCCAGACCGCCGGCACCCGGCCCGACAGCCGCCGCACGACGAGCGCCAGCCCGCCCTCGAATTGGTAGTAGTCGTCGCTGTCGAGCAAATCGTGCTCGCGGTTGTCCTGGTTGTGGACGACCGCCTCGGCGGCGGCGAGCCGGGCCTCGAGCATCGCGCGCTCGCCGCGCCCCTCGGCGCCGGCGCCATAGGCATAAGCGCTCCAGCCGAGCCAGGTTTCGGCAAGCTCGCCCTCGTCGTCCCAGATCCGCTCGTCGATCAGGGTCTGCAGTCCCGCCCCATAGGCGCCGGGCTTTGCGCCGAAGACCCGGTAGCCGGCGCGGCGGGCGGCTTCCTCCGGCGCCAGCCCGTCTGCCTCGAGCGCCCGGCGGTCCGCCGCCACACGGGCGGCGAGCGGGTTTACGTCCGCCGGCTCGTCGAGGGCGGCAACCGCGCGCGCCGCGGAATCGACGAGGTCGATCAGCCCGGGGAAGGCGTCGCGGAAAAACCCGGAGACGCGCAGCGTCACGTCGACTCGCGGCCGGTCGAGCACGGTCGCCGGCAGGATCTCGAACCCGGTCACCCGGCCGCTCGCCCGCTCCCACGCCGGGCGCGCGCCCATCAGCGCCAGCGCCTGCGCCACGTCGTCGCCGCCGGTGCGCATGTTGGCGGTGCCCCACGCCGACAGCGCCACGCGCCGCGGGTAGTCGCCGTATTCCTGAGCATGGCGCTCGACCAGCAGCGCCGCCGACTTCCAGCCGAGCTGCCAGGCCGCCTCGGTCGGCACCGCACGGGTGTCGACCGAAAAGAAGTTGCGCCCGGTCGGCAACACCTCCGGGCGGCCGCGACTCGGCGCGCCGGACGGGCCGGGCGTCACGAAACGGCCGTCGAGCCCGGCGAGCAACCCGGCGAACTCGGCGGCTCCGCACCCGGCGACCGCCGGGCGCAACTCGCGCTCGACCCAGTCGAGGACCGCGCGGGTCCGCTCCCAGGCGGGCGCGGGCCGAACTACGCCGGCAACGAGCCGCAGCGCCAGCGCCTCCAGCCGCTCCACGGTGTCGCCGGCGGTGCGCCACGGCTCTTCACCGGCAAGCTCCGGGGGGCGCGGGCCGGTCCACGGTTCGGCCGGATCGAGCGCCAGCGGGTCGCCCGCAAAACCGAGATCGGCGGCGAGCGCGCGCAGCAGCGAGGCGTCCTGCGGGCCCGCGCCGCGCCCTGGGCGGGCAAACGCGACGAGCAGCGCGTCGAGCCGCGCGCCCTCGGGGCTTTGCCCGAACACATGCAGCCCGTCGCGGATCTGCAACTCCTTCAGCTCGCACAAAAACCCGTCGAGCTTGCGCAACGCCGATGCCGGCGCGTCGTCCGCGGCGATCCCGCAATCGCCGTCGAGCCCGGCGGCGCGGGCCTGTTCGAGGATGGCCGCGGCGAGCGGCGCCACCCGCCGCGGGTCGCCCTGCGCGGCCTCGTAATACTCGTCGACCAGGCGTTCCAGCTCGGCGGCGAGGCCGTGGCTGCCGGCGCGAGTCAGGGGCGGGGTCAGATGGTCGACGATGACCGCCTGGGCGCGGCGCTTGGCCTGCGTCCCCTCGCCCGGGTCGTTGACGATAAACGGGTAGAGGTGCGGCAACGGCGGCAACACCGCTTCGGGATAGCATTCGGCCGACAATGCCAGCGCCTTGCCCGGCAGCCATTCGAGGGTGCCGTGCTTGCCGAGATGGATGACCGCGTCGGCGCGGAAGTCCTGCGCCAGCCAGGCGTACGCCGCGAGATAGGAGTGCGGCGGGACCAATGCCGGGTCGTGATAGGTGGCCTTGGCGTCGATGTTGTAGCCGCGCGCCGGCTGGATCAGCACCGCGAGGTTGCCGGCGCGAAACCCGGGGATCGCGAACCGGCCGCAATCGAGCCGCCCGGCGCGGAAGAACGGGTCGCGCTCGCCCGGCCCCCAGCGCTCGACCACCGCCCGCTGCACCGCCGGCGGCAGGGCCGCGAAAAACACCGAATAGTCGGCGAAGGCCAGCGTCTCCTCGGCGGGGGCCGTCGGGTTGGCGTTGGTCGGGCCGGCAAGGAGGCGCGCGATCAGGGCCGCCGGGTCGCCGGGCATGTCGCCGGTGCGGTAGCCGGCCGCCGCCAGCGCCCCGGCGACTTCGACCGCCGAGGCGGGCGTGTCGAGGCCGACGCCGTTGCCGATGCGGCCGTCGCGGTTCGGATAGTTGGCGAGGACCAGCGCGACCCGGCGTTCGGCCGGCGGCTTTTGCCGCAGCCGCGCCCAATTGCGCGCAAGCTCGGCGGCAAAGGCGACGCGGTCGGCGACCGGCCGGTAGCCGACAAGGTCCACCTCGGTGTCGGGGTCGCGGCCGAGCGGCGCCTTAAACGACACCGCGCGCGCGAGGATGCGGCCGTCGATCTCCGGCAGCGCCACGTTCATCGCCAGGTCGCGCGGCGCGAGGCCCCGGGTCCCTTCGCGCCAGCTCGCTTCGTCGCCGCCGGCGAACACCACCTGCAACACCGGGCAGTCGGCCGCCGCGAGCGGGTCCGCCGCCGCCCCGGCGCGCACCGAAAACCCGGTCGCGTTCAGAATGACCGCGGGCGGCACCTCGGCGAACAGCGCCGCGAGCAAGGCCGCGGCTTCGCCGTCCTTCAAGCTTTGCACGAAGACCGGCAGCGGCCGCAGCCGCCGTGCGGTCAGGGCGTCGACCAGCGCGTCGACCGGTGCGGTGTTGCCGGACTGCACCAATGCCCGATAGAACACGATCGGCGCGACGCCGCCCCCGGCCTTCGCCGGGGCAGGGCCGCCCGGCCACTCGGCTGCGATGTCGGCGAGGCTCGGCAGCGCGCGGCCCGGCCAGTAGAGGCCGGCGCGCAGCAATGGCGCGGGCTCGGCCCACGGCATGTCATGGCCGATCAGCGCCGCGCAACAGCGCAGGAAATTCTCGGCGTTGGCCGGGCCGCCCTCGGCGAGATAACCCCACAGCCGGTTCAGGCTTTCGGCCGGCACGGTCGACAGCCGGGCGAGCTCGGCATCGGGTCTGTCGTCGCCGGGCAGCAAAGCCAGCGGGATGGCGTGCCGGCGGCAGGTTTCGACCAGCCGCTCGACCCCGTAGGGCCAATAGGCGCTGCCGCCAAGTATGCGCGCGACGACCAGCCGTGCCGCCGCCACCGTCTCCATGTAGAGGTCGACGGAGAAATTGTGGCCGAGCCGGAGCACCGGCGCGAGCCGCACCGCCGGCGCGCTCGGGGCCGCGGCGCGCAACCGCCGCTGCGCCGCCGCCAGCAGGGCGAGTTCGGTGTCGGCGATCGTCAGCGCGACGATGTCGCCCGGCGTCTGCGCGAGGTCGACGGCGGCCGAGCCGTCGGCGATCGTCCCCGGCAAGGTCGCCAACAGATGCATTCAGCCGCCCAGCGCCGCCGCGATCGCGGCGCGGTCGAGGCCCCTCTCGCCGATCACGACAAGGCGCGTCGCGCGCTCCTCGCCGGGCTGCCACGGCCGGTCGAAATAGCACTGCACCCGGTCGCCGACGGCCTGCACGGCCTGGCGCAGCGCGCGCCCCGGCACGTCGACAAAGCCTTTGACCCGCAACACGTCGTGGGCGGCGATCGCGGCGCGCAGCCGGGCCAAGAGCGCTGCGTCGTCGTCGACCGCTCCGAGAGTCACGACAAAGCTGTCGAAATCGTCGTGGTCATGCGCCTGTGCCTCATCGTGCATCGAGGGCCGCGCCGCGAGGTCGTCCTCCGCGGCGGCGGCGAGCCCCAGCGCAACTTCCGGCGCCACTGCCGCGTCGCGGGCGGCGACCAGCTTGACCCCGGGGCGCAGCCGCATACCGATTTCGTGGCGCAGCGCCGCCAGGCGGGCGCCGTCGACGAGGTCGGTCTTGTTCAGGATCACGAGGTCAGCGCAGGCGAGCTGGTCGTCGAACACCTCTTCGAGCGGGTTGTCGTGGGCGAGCGCCGGGTCGGCCGCGCGCTGGCGCGCCACCGCCGTGGGGTCGGCGGCGAACCGGCCGGCGGCGAGTGCCGCGGCGTCGATCACGGTCAGCACCCCGTCGACGGTCGTGCGGGTGCGGATCTCGGGCCACGCGAAGGCCTGCACCAGCGGCTTCGGCAGCGCGAGGCCGGACGTCTCGATCAGAATGTGCTCGGGCGGCGCCGGGCGGTCGAGCAGCCGCGTCAGGGCAGGCAGGAAGTCGTCGGCGACGGTGCAGCACAGGCAGCCGTTGGCGAGCTCGACGATGTCGCCCGCGGCGCAAGCCTCGTCGCCGCAGCCGAGCAGCAGCTCGCGGTCGATGCCGAGCTCGCCGAACTCGTTGACGACGACGGCGAGCCGCCGGCCCCGCGCCCGCGCCAGCAGGTGCCGCACGAGGCTCGTCTTGCCGGCGCCGAGAAACCCGGTGACCACCGTCGCGGGGACCCGGCGCATGTCAGCCGCCCTTCAGCACGAGCGGCAGGCCGGCGGCGACAAAGACGACGCGGTCGGCGAGCGCCGCCATCTCCTGGTTGAGCCGGCCGGCGGCGTCGCGAAACCGGCGGCCGAGCGCGGTTTCGGGCACGATGCCGAGCCCGACCTCGTTCGCGACCAGCACCGCCGGCCCGGCGGCGAGCCGCAACGCCGCTCCCAACGCCGCGGTTTCCTCCTCGGGCTGGCGGCCAGCGAGCAGCAGGTTCGACAGCCACAAGGTCAGGCAGTCGACCAAAACCGGGCGGTCGGCACGGGTCTCGGCCGCGATCACCGCGCCCAGCGTCAGCGGCTCCTCGACGGTGCGCCAGAACCTGCCGCGGCGCGCGCGATGGGCGGCGATGCGCACCGCCATCTCGGCGTCGCCGGCATGCGCCGTCGCGCAATAGGTGCCGCTGTCGGCGGCAGCTTCGACCAGCCGCTCGGCATGGCGGCTCTTGCCGGAGCGGGCGCCGCCCAGCACCAGGGTTAGCGCCGGCAGCCCGGCATGCGCGCGTTCCAGATTCGACGTCGGCATTGGTCCCTCCTCCGCCCGAGGAATCGTCCCAAATCGCGCGACGCGGAGGTCTCCTGGCTCGGGGTCGTCGGCCGCGGCGCCTTCCCAGCCTCCCCTCCCTGCCTCTGCCCGCGTCGGGTAGAGGGGGACGGCCGCCAGTGGCCTTTGCCGCGGTCTCGCCGCTTACAGTTGCGGGGGCAGCGCCGGCATCTCACCGGACTTCCCTGTCGCATCGCGGGCACGACGCTAGCACACCCCGCTGGGCGGCGTCTCGCGGTTTGATCTCGATCGAATTGGCCGTCCGGGCTAGGATGCGACCGACGGCGCAAAGCCGCGACGAACAGGAGGGGTGGATGAAAATCGAGGGTGGATGCCTGTGCGGCAAGGTGCGCTATTCGGGTGAGGCCGAGCCGATATTTATGGGCGTGTGTCACTGCACCAGCTGCCAGAAGGGGTCGGGCGCGGCGTTCAACGTGGTCGTTGCGGTGCCAAAGCCGTAGGTGACGGTCGCGGGCGCGCTGAAGACATTCGAAGGCCGTGGCGACACCGGCAAGGCGACGTACCGCCGGTTTTGCCCGGAATGCGCCTCGCCGATCATGGTCGAGGCCGAAGCGATGCCTGACGTCGTGATGATCCCGGCCGGAACCCTTGTCGATGCAAGCGCGGTCAAGCCGACGATGCAGATTTACTGCGACAGCGCGCAGCCTTGGGTAAAGCTCGGCGGCGACATCCAGAGCTTCGCGAAAATGCCGAGCCCCGGCTAATCGGAGCAAACGCGCGCTCAGCGACCCCCTACCGCCGCCAGCAACATTACGATCTCGCCGATCTGCTGAAGGGCGCCGAGAATGTCGCCGGTGTAGCCGCCGATCCGGCGCTGCGCGACCGCCCCGCCCGCCGCGACCGAGGCCGCCGCGGCCGCGAGCGCAACGAAGCCGTGCACCGGCCCCAGCGCTGCCGCGGCGATCGCGAGCGCGATCAGCGCCGCCGCGACGACCGAACCTAGGCGCGGGCGGCCTGCTGCGGCGCCGAGCCCGTCGTCGCGCGCCGGCGGCATCGCCCACATCGCGAGCGGGAGCAATGCCCGCGATCCGGCATGGGCGGCGACCAGCGCCAGGCCGGCGAACACCGCCTCGCCGGTCTGCGCCAGGGCGGCCGCCCGCAACCCGACGCTCAGCACCAGCGCCAGCACCGCGAAGCTGCCGTGCCGGCTGTCGCGCATGATCGCGAGCCGGTGCTCGCGGTCGCTGCCGCCGAACAGCCCGTCGGCCGAATCGGCGAGCCCGTCCTCGTGCAAGGCCCCGGTCAGCAGCAGCCCCGCCAAGATCGCCAGCAGCGCCGCCGGCCAGTCGCCGAGCCCGGCCAACTGGGCCGCCAGAAACACAATCGCGGCGACGGCGCCGATGCCCGCGCCGACCAGCGGAAACGCCCAGGCGGTGTCGGCCAGCGCCCAGCCATTGGCGCCCGGCTCGTCCACGGCACGGGGCTCACCCGCCGGGATCCGGGTCAGGAAGGCGACGGCCACCGCGAACCCGGCCACAAAGCCCGGCCGTCCACTGGTCCGCCGGCCCGTCGTGCGCTCAGGGTCTGTCATTGTCGCGACGATAGCCGACCCTGTCCGCAGATCGTCCGGGTTTTTCCACGTCGGCCGGGGCATGATTGGGACAGCACCCCCGCCAGCGGAGCTCTGCCGATGAACGAACCCGCCGTCACCCTCGATGAGCTTCGCTTGCTCTTCGCGCGGCTGCCCGGGCCCGATCTCGAAGCCGGCACCGCCGCGGCGGTGCGCCAGAACCGGCTGACCAAGCCCCCGGGATCGCTCGGCCGTCTCGAGGAGCTGGCGATCTGGCTGGCGACCTGGCAGGCATCCCATCCGCCGCGGCTCGACCATCCGCGCACCGTCGTCTTCGCCGGCAACCACGGCGTCGCGGCCCGCGGCGTGTCGGCCTATCCCGCGTCGGTCACCGCGCAGATGGTGCAGAACTTTATCGCCGGCGGCGCCGCGGTGAACCAGCTTTGCCGAACCGTCGACGCCGACCTGCGCGTCTACGAGATGAGCCTCGACGCTCCGACCGGCGACATCGTCGAGGGGCCGGCGATGAGCGATGAGGAGTGCGCGCGGGCGATGGCCTACGGCATGATGGCGGTCGAGCCCGGCATCGACGCGCTGGCATTGGGCGAGATGGGCATCGGCAACACGACCTCGGCGGCGGCTTTGTGCATGGCGCTGTTCGGCGGCGAGGCGGCGCTGTGGACCGGCCCGGGAACCGGCGTCGCCGGGGCGGCGCTCGACAACAAGCGGCGCGCCGTCGCCGAGGCGGCGGCGTTGCACCAGCCCGCGGCGCGCGACCCGTTCGACCTGTTGCGCCGGCTCGGCGGGCTTGAGCTCGCCGCGATCGCGGGTGCCGTAATGGCCGCACGGCTCGGCCGGGTGCCGGTCGTGCTCGACGGCTTTGCCGCGACCGCCGCCGCCGCGGCGCTGTTCGCCATCGACCCGCGCGCGCTCGACCATTGCATCGTCGCCCACCTCTCGGCCGAGCCCGGCCACCGCGTCCTGCTCGAACGCCTGGGGCAACGGCCGCTCTTCGATTTCGGCATGCGGCTTGGCGAAGCCTCGGCCGCGACCCTCGTCCTCGGGCTGCTGAAAGCCGCCGTCGCCTGTCACAACGGCATGGCGACCTTTGCCGAGGCCGGGGTCAGCGGCCCGACCTGAATCGCGCTCGCATCGCCGGGTTCGACCTCGGCGCGATTTCCCCTTAAGCTCCCGGGCAAAGCCAGGGGCGCAGGGAGACGATCGATGAGGTTCGCAAGCGCGGCAAGCGCCGGCGCAGCGCGCCGTGCCGGCCGCGACCGCCCGAGAGCGATCCGCTAGAGCCGGGGCGCGCCAGATGAGCGCCGATCCGACCGAGCCGCGACCCGAACCCGCCGACCCCCGCCCGATGGGCGAAGCGGTCGCCGGCCGCCCGGAGGCCATCGGGCGGCGCCCGCGGCGGCGGCTGACTTGGCCGTTGCGCGGGCTCCTCGCCGCCTCGCTGGCGGTGCCGGCGCTGCTGCTCGCCCTTGCCGCCTGGCAGAATTACCGGCTCGTCCACCGCGAGGCCACGCTACGGGTGATCAACGAGGCCGGCGAGCTCGGCGAGCACGACCTCAGCGCCTTCAAGATTTATCCGATGGTGCTCGACTGGGTCGACCAACGAATCCGCGGGGAGGGTTGGAGCCAGCTCGAAGACGACGCGCAGCTCCACCGTCTGTTGGAAAACCTGGAGACGTTGCCCCAGGTCAAGGCGATCTGGATCGTCGACCCCGCCGGCCGAATCCGCGGCGGCGGGCGGCTGTTCCGGGCTCCCTCCGGCACCGGCGTGGCCGCCGCCAGCATGGCCGGCGACGACGCGTTTGCGGCGCAGCGGCAGGGCGACGCCGGGCTGTTTGTCGGGCGCGAGCACGTCGACGCGCTGACCGGCGGTCCCGTGTTCGACCTCAGCCGCCGCATCGCCGCCCCGGACGGCGGGTTCGGCGGGGCCGTCATCTTGTCCGCGAGCCCGCGTTATTTCGCCGATTTCTACGCGCGCGTCTCGAGCGGAAAAGATGTCGTCGCGAGCCTCCTGCGCACTGACGGGGCGGTGCTGGCGGGGTTTCCCGATCACCCGGCGCCGTCGAGCTTCGACCCCGGCGGCGGGTTGATGCGGGCGATCGCGGCGGCATCGGACGGCTCGGCGTTCCGCGCCGCGTCGGCGCGTGACGGCCTCACCCGGATCTACGCGGTGCGCCGCCTCCCCGGCTTTCCGGTCGACGTGGTCTTTGGCGTGGCGACCACCGACCTGCTGCCGGCGTGGCGCGCCAACCTCGTCAACTACCTGCTGTTCGCCGTCCCTGCCTCGCTGGCGTTGTTCGGCATGACCTGGCTCGCCGCACGCCAAATCCAGCGCGAGCGCGTCGCCAGCTGGCGCTGGCGGACGACGGCGCGGCGGCTGCGGCGCGAGATCGACCGGCGCGCGCGAACCGAGGCCGAGCTGCGCCAGGCGCAAAAGATCGAGGCGCTGGGCCAGCTGACCGGCGGGGTGGCGCACGACTTCAACAACCTTCTGGCGGTGTTGCAGGGCTGCCTCGAAATGCTGACTGGCCGGCAGTCCGACGACCGCTTGCAGATGCGGGTCGACCTCGCCCGGGAAACCGTTGCGCGCGGCATCAGGCTGACGCGCCAGCTGCTTGCGTTCGCGCGCCGCCAGCCGGAAGCGGTGGCCCCGCTCGACCTCAATGCGCAGCTTCTCGGGATGACCGAGCTGCTCGCCCGCACCGTCGGCAGCGGGGTGGCGATCGAAACCGATCTTGCACCCGGCCTGTGGCCGATCGACGCCGACCCGACCCGCCTCGAGCTTGCCGTCATCAATCTGGCGGTCAACGCCCGCGACGCCATGCCCGACGGCGGCACGCTGCGCATCCGCACCGCCAATCGCGCCGTGCCCGCGCCGGCTTCGGATGACGGGAGGACAGAGTCGGAATTTGTCGAGCTCGCGGTTTGCGACACCGGGGACGGAATGCCTCCGGAGGTGGCCGAGCGCGCCTTCGAGCCGTTTTTCACGACCAAAAAGCCGGACAAGGGGACCGGTCTCGGGCTCAGCATGGTCGATGAGCTCGCCCGCCAGTCGGGCGGCGGCGCCACGATCGACAGCGTCGTCGGCCGCGGCACGACCGTGACCCTGCGCCTGCGCCGCAGCCGCAACGCCGCCGCGGGCGCTACGGGCTTGCCCCCGGACGGTCCGCCGTGAAACTCTGCGGCCAGTGGGGCGAGCCACCGCCCGCGCGCGCCAAATCGGAGGGAGCGAGATGCGCATCGTCATCGTCGGCCAGCAGGCCTTTGGAAAGGCGGCGCTCGACGCCTTTGTCGCACGCGGCAACGAGGTCGCCGGGGTCTTTGCGGCACCCGACCGGCCGGGCGCGCGACCCGACCCGCTCGTGGTCGCGGCCGAGGAGCGCGGGCTGACGGTCCACCGCTTTGCGCGCTACTCGGCCGACGAGGCGAAGGCGGCACTCGCCGACCTCAAGGCCGACCTCGGGGTGATGGCCTATGTCCTGCTGTTCGCGCCGCCGGAATTCTGCGCGATCCCAAAGCACGGCATGATCCAGTTCCACCCCTCGCTGTTGCCATTGCACCGCGGCCCGTCGTCGATCCCATGGGCGATCATCCGCGGCCGCGGCGAAACCGGCTTGTCGATCTTCCGTCCGACGCCCGGTCTCGACGAGGGGCCGGTCATCCTGCAAAAGCGCGTGCCGATCGGCCCCGACGACACCGCGGGCTCGCTTTATTTCGACAAGATCTTCCCGCTCGGCGTGCAGGCGCTGGTCGAGGCCGCCGACCTTGTCGTCTCGGGGCGCTCCACCGAGACCACCCAGGACGAAGACCAGGCGACCTACGAAGGCTGGGTGCGCGACGCCGAAAGCCACATTCTTTGGGGGCACCACGTCGACTTTGTCTACGACCTGATCCGCGGCTGCAACCCGGCGCCGGGCGCCTGGACGATGTTCGGCGACAAAAAGCTCTACCTCTTCGACGCGAAAAAGATCGGCGCTGCGACGTTTGGCGCGGTGCGCGGCAAGAAGATCGGCGAGGTCGTCTCGGCCGGCCCGGCGGGGCTGCGCATCCTCGCGCAAGGCGGTTATGTCGAGGTCTCGCGGGTGCGTCTCGACGACGGCCCCAAGATCGCGTCGAGCGAAGCCGAAATCCCCGAAGGCACCGTGCTCGGCGGCTAGATCGTCGATGATTTATTAGCATCCGGGCTTCAGATTGGCGTCGTGGCGCGCCGGCCGCGCGCGCCGCCGGGTCAGCCTTCAGCGCTCAGCCCGCGCCCCCACAGCCGCGCGCTGGCGATCCGCGCCCCTTCGGCGAGCGCCGCGAGCTTCGCCCACACGACGGAGGGCGCCACCGCGTTGTCGACAAAGGCAAAGGTCGCAAAGCCGCAATCGGCGCCGGCGATGACCCGCTCGCGGCCGACGACATCGGCGAAGTTGGCGATGCGTTGGGCAACGAGCCGCGGGTGCTCGACAAAGTTCGTCGTCGAGTCGATGACCCCGGGGATCAGGACCTTGTCGTCGGGGATCTTGGCGTCGCGCAAATCCTCCCACTCGTGGGCATGGCGCGGGTTCGCCGCCTCGAACGACAGCCCGGCCGGGCGCGCCTTCATCGCCACGCCCAAAATCTTGGCGAGCGGGATGTCGTGGGTGTGCGGCCCCTCGTAATTGCCCCAGCACAGATGCATGCGCATCGCGTCGGGCGGGATGCCCGCGGTCGCGTGGTTGAGGGCGGCGATGTTGCGCTCGGCGACGCGCAGGAACTCGTCGTCGGACAGGTGCTGGTATTGGTTGTGCCGGGCCGAGCCGAGGTCGGGCGCGTCGATCTGCAGCACAAACCCGGCCTTGTTGATCGCCTCGTATTCCTCCTTCAGCGCGGTGGCGAGCGCTTCGACATAGGCGTCCTCGTCCTGGTAATAGCGGTCGGGCACGAACTTGGTCAGCACCCCGGGCGAAGCCGCGTTCATGAACGCCTCGAGCGGCTTCTCGGCGGCGCACGCGGCGGCGAGATTGGCGATGTCGAGGTCGAGCGGCCGGCGGTCGCCGTAGGCGACCGTGCCGACGCAGCACGGCACCGCCTCGCGGCTGAACCACGAGGTGCCGCCGCGCTTCTGGTTCAGCCGAGCATGGAAGTCGGGGTGGTCGAGGAGGTCGCGGTGCGCCGCCGTCTGCGGCGGCCGGTCGTTGGCGCCGCCGCGGAACACGCCGATCCCGGAGAGCCGGTGGCGGACGTAGAAGGTGTACGAGATCTTGCCGAACTCGCCGTCGCACACGCTGTCGACGCCGGCGGCGACCTGCCTCCTCACGACATCGCGCACCGAGGCTGACAGGCAGGCGTCGAACGCCGCCTGCTCGACCGGCCGGCCTTCCTCGCGGGCCTCGAGGAATTCGAGAAGGTCGGCCGGGCGCGGCAGGCTGCCGACATGGGTCGTCAGGATGCGCTCGCCGCTGTGCTTCATTTCCGGCACCCCTCTCGCAGCCTTCACTCGGCGCCGAGCGGCCGGTAGGCGCGGCCCACCAGCGAGCGCGAGCGCAGCGGGCGCAGCACGAACAACGCCAGCCCGACGACGACGAAGTTCATCACCGCCGTGACCAGGAACACCATATGCCAGCCGCCGGTCGCGGCAACGATGACATTTGCGAGCGGCACCAGAAACGCCGAGACGCCCTTGGCGGTGTACAGGAGGCTCAGATTGGTCGTCGCGTATTGCGGGCCGAAGCTGTCGGTGCAGGTCGACGGGAACAGGCTGAAGATTTCGCCCCAGGTCAGGAAAATGAGCCCGGCGAACAGCACGAACGCCCAAGGTGCGGTGCCGGCCGCTCCCAACAGCCAATAGCTGGCCCCGCCGAGGCCGAACGCGATCGCCATCGTGTTTTCGCGGCCGATGTTGTCGGAAATCCAGCCGAACAGCGGCCGTGCGGCGCCGTTCGCGACATTGTCGACGAGCAGGGCCACGGTCAGGGTCGTGGCACCGGCGAACAGCACGACACTGGCGACGTGGAAATCACGGGCAATCAGCGCGATCTGCGCGGTCGCCATCAGGCCGCTCGCCGATACCAGGACGAACATCAGGTAGAGCACCCAGAATACCGGGGTCGCCAGCATCGCCTGCGGCGAAAAGCTTTCGGCCGACTGCATCACCTTGGGTGCCGCGACAGTGGGCGTCTCGCCGGGGTAGGGGGCGCGCATCAGCCAGGCGAGCACAAAGACGACCGCACCCTGCACCAAGCCGAACCAGAAAAACGCCGCGGCATAGCCGTGGGCGGCGATGACCGCGCGGATCGGCACGACGGTCAGCGCGGCGCCGGCGCCAAACCCGGCGGCGGTCAGCCCGACCGCAAGCCCGCGGCGGTCGGGAAACCATTTGACCGCGTTGCCGACGCAGGTCGCGTAGATCGCCCCGGCGCCGACCCCGGACAGCACCGCGCCAAGGTAAAGTGTAGTTAGCGTGCCGGCAGCCGAATTGACGATCCAGCCGACCGCGATCGTGACGCCGCCAAACGCCACCATCAGCCGCGGCCCGTTCCTCGGCCCGACCCGGTCGACGATCCAGCCCTCGATCGGCGTCAGCCAGGTTTCGAGCGCGACGAACAGGCTGAACGCGAGCTGGATGTCGGCGATCCCCCAGCCATGCGCCTCCTTCATCGGGTGGACGAACAACGTCCAGCCGTATTGCAGGTTGGCGATCATGATCATGCAGACGATGCCGACTACCAGCTGCAGCCATCGGTTGCCAGCCGCCGTCGGCGCGCGCGCTGTTGATGCGCTCTGCATCGGATGTTCCTCCCTCGAATTCCTTTGGCGCACCCACCGGCTTAAGTCGGCGGCGGGCCGCGGGGTTAACTTTCCTTAACGCGAATTAAAGATCATCTTGGTTGCGGCCGTCAATCTCGATGCGCCCGACGCAACAACTAGACGCGACGAGCCTTGCCGGCTGCCGGCGCGGCGGCGCATGCTGGCATCCAGAAGCTGCTTTTGCGACCGGGGGAGACGATGAAGACGAGCCAGGACCGCATCCTGACGACCCATGTCGGCAGCCTGCCGCGGCCGCCCGAGTTGAAGCAACTGCTGGTCAAGAAAGACCGGGGCGAAGCATACGACGCCGCCGAGCTCGCGCGCCTGGTGCGCGAGGCGGTCGTCGACATCGTCCGCCGCCAGGCCGCGGTCGGCGTCGACGTCGTCAACGACGGTGAAATGTCAAAGCCCGGCTATTCGACCTACATCGCCGACCGCCTCACCGGCTTTGCCGGGCACGAGCCGGCCAAGCCCCGGCTCGACACCCGCGACCACCCCAACTTCGCCGCCGCCTACGAGCGCATGACCGGCAGCAACGTCGCGCGCCGCGCGGTCTGCGTCGGCCCGATCGAGTGGCGCGACCGCGAGCCGCTGCGTCAGGATCTCGCCAACCTGCGCGCGGCACTCGACCAGGTTCCCGCGACCGAGGGGTTCATGACCGCGGCCTCGCCCGGTCTGGTGCCGGTGTTCCAGAACAACGCCCACTACCCGTCGCACGAAGCCTATGTCGAGGCGGTCGCCGCGGCGATGCAGGAGGAATACGAGGCGATTGTCGATGCCGGGTTTGTGTTGCAGCTCGACTGCCCCGATCTGGCGATGGCGCACCACACCAGCTTTCAGGATTTGAACGAGGCGGATTTCCTCAAGCGCGCCGCCTTTCACGTCGAGGTGCTGAACCACGCCCTGCGCAACGTGCCGGCGGACCGCGCCCGCATCCACATCTGCTGGGGCAATTACGAGGGCCCGCACGACCATGACATCGCGTTTGCCAAGGTCGCCCCGATCCTGGTCAAGGCAAAACCGCAGGCGCTGGTCGTCGAGGCCGCCAACCCGCGCCACGCGCACGAATGGGCCGTGTGGCAGGAGACCAAGTTGCCCGACGACAAGATCCTGATCCCGGGCGTGCTCGACACCTCGACGAATTACGTCGAGCATCCCGATCTCGTCGCCGAGCGGCTCTGCCGCTTCGCCGACGTCGTCGGCCGCGAGCGGGTCATCGCCGGCACCGATTGCGGCTTTGGCACCTTCGCCGGCTACGGCAAACTCGACCCCGACATCTCGTTCAAAAAGCTCGCCGCGATGGCCCAAGGCGCCGAAATCGCCTCAAAACGGCTGTGGGGACATTAGGACGGGTCATTGCCAGTCGGCCTGTTTATGCCGACGATAAGCACCTTTTCCGGGATGACGTTGCGCATATACTACAACGATCATCCCCCGCCGCATTTCCATGTTTACCATCAACCGGACGAGGCAAAGGTCGGGATAGAGGATTTTCGGATACTCGACGGTTATCTCCCGCGGCAGATGCTCCGGCTGGTTCGCAGCTGGGCCAAGATTCATCAGGAGGAGCTGCGCGATAATTGGTTTTTCGCCGAAACGCACCAAGTGCTCAAAATGATCGCTCCGCTGGAGTAAACCGATGTTGAACCGGCTCGTTCGCGTGACCCCTTTGCCGAATTATCGCCTCGCCGTCGAATTCGATGACGGAACCTCTGGAACAGTCGACCTTGCAAGCCAATTGACCGGCCCCGTTTTCGAGCCGCTGCGC
>Ga0210390_10000677_pt1 | contig 35693 bp, 96 predicted proteins | sample IncBWH11OmetaG_FD_161050 | JGI IMG/M metagenome (GOLD analysis project Ga0210390, IMG submission 161050) | Forest soil microbial communities from Barre Woods Harvard Forest LTER site, Petersham, Massachusetts, United States - Inc-BW-H-11-O ...
CTAAGCGTGAAGGACTGCGTTCTCCAGTCTTCCTGCTCGCCAATTCGCTTCACATACAGCGTGGGGTACGCATTTCTGCCCCAATTTAGCTGCACAAGCTGCGGAATTGCGTACTTATTCATGACGTCTAGGACAATATCAGCAGTAAACCGCGTCGCCTTAAGGAAAATGGTATGCTGTTCCTCAATGTCAGTGTGTTCCGAGCTCATAAACTGGCCCAGAATGCACTGCGGGATCATTCCATCGTGGTGCTTAATGCTATTTATGCAGTCAACCGGGTGTCCCTTGAGCTCGGCGAACTCCAAGATCCACGCCGGAGGCAGCACCACGTGCGCCCGTTCGTTCGTCCTCAGGTTTCTGCCGAGCTGATCAGCAGCGTTCTTGTCCTCCTGCGAGTATCCGATCGGCAACTGAATGATCGGAATGCCAATCCCGTGTCGTTCCTTCTGAATCGCATCAATTTTGTACAGGTTATCCTTGTAGTACCAGTGCTTGTACGCAGTCCGGAGCAGCGAAATGCCCTCAATGTTGCCTGCTTCCTTGTCGTACGTGAAAACAACCAGCTTGTCAATCGGAATGTTAATCCAACGCTGGAAGGCCTGAATCACACCACCCTCGAAGGACTTCGGAATTGGTGCGCCAAGGCCGACCCCTGCAACGGTAGTGTCAGCTGCCGACACTGGAGGCGCCCACATGTCGACTGAAAGCGGACCGCCATTCAGGTCCATGTACCACTCCTTAACATCCATGGGATGCCTAGGAGCGAACTTCTTCCAGACGAGCTTACCCTTAGCGTCTGGGTCAGTCGTTACGTCCTCGCCGTGCGCGAAGACCTTCTCAAACATGTAGTAACCAAAGTCCAACATGAGCAACGCCTCTGTTATGAACTGCGACAGTGACGTACTCATCCAAATTGTGAGGTTTTTCCAGATAAAGTTCGCAATTTTAATGTCACGAACGTTCTGGGACGCAGGCTTTAGCCCCCATTGCCCGGCCAGAACAGGTGTTTTTGCAAGCCTAAGCGTGCCTCTTACTGATCCATCTGACTTCCGCATCTTGTCATAGACACGAAGTCCACGATAGCCAATCAGTTCCTGGTTGTATTCACGTCTAGTCCACGCAGTCCAAGGACTAGCAACGGCTGTACCTAGCTCGGATGTGAGATCGCCCTCGCCTGCAACGCCAACTCCACGCGCAATGTTGACACGATCGTGCGGACGCTGCACACCCGACGTCGAGCTAATGCCAGTACGCTTAGGACCCTTCTCCGGTGGCAGGCCAAAGTCCTGCAACGCCATCTGGTAGCCTCGCTCCTCGTCAGTGGAGCTAAAGGTAGGCCCGGCATCTAGTGCAGAAGGTGCATCGCTCTTGGGAGTGACAACAATATATTCACGCCCCATTTCAGTACTGACCGAAATAGGCTCACAAATGGACAGTACATCGTTCAGATCCACGCGCGGAAGCTCGTTAATGTTCCAAGTCTTACCTTCAACAGGCTCATCAGACATTTCCCACCTCCTCAGAAGTCCTGGTCGAATGTAAAAATGCCCTGCGAGCCTGCGCCGAAGTAGCCGCCTATCTCCTCGTTGGGAGCACCTGACATTACTAGTGCACTGTCGCTCTGAATAGGACCAGAACGGTCACGAACGGGAACTAGCTCTACAGCACCTCCGCCCATCGTGTCTGACAGATGGTACTGGCAACCAATCTTGAAGATGCAGAGCAGTGCGTACCGCATAGCGTCGATTGTGTGGTCCGCAATCTTGTTCCCTAGCTCAGGGACGTTCCTTCCAGCAATTGCTTCCTTGCTTCGGTAGTTACTAATTTCCTTAATCATTGGCGAGCAGCGTGGGTCGACAAAGAACGACGGCTCGTACTGCGGCGTTCCCCACTCATCTCGACTAACTTCGCGATCCTGATTCATAAACTGACGCCAAAGCATGATGCCGTCAAGCCAGGTGTAGTCAGTTTTGAGGTTCTTAGGCGCCCAAACAGCAATACCCTTGTTCGGGTAATGCTTCCCGAGCTCCCGAGTCATCATCTCGACTGCCTCAGGATCAGCAGGATCGCCAAAACACAGATCAATGTGGTAACCATCAGGCTGGTCTTGCGCTGCTAGCTCAGCAGCGACGTCGGGAATAGTCTTATAGGACTTGTAGTAGACCCGCCAAACGAAAACCTGGTCTGTAGGGCTGACTTGAAACTCGACAGCGGCAAGGGGATTGGTGTAACCCCAGTCAAAGGCAATGTAGTTCTTCCATCTTGGGTTATACACGTGCTGGCGGACGTGAACGAACTCGTCCCAGTCTGGGAAGATCTTGCCAACGAAGGATGCAAAGTCCGCTCCAATCTCCTGCATGAACCATTCTTTGTCCATGGTCTTCTTCAGCAGAAGAATTTCGGAGTCCTGTTCACCGCCTGGGTACACCTTCGTGTTAGTCCAAGAGGGGAAGCGCCACGACTCGTACTCAGGCGTATCTGGATCTCTACCCAAGCGCCAAAGATCGTACAGGAAATTAAATCCCTCAGGCGTCGTAGGGAAGTCCGCTGACCCGTGCCGGTCTGCCAAAGACGGACGAATGAAGCGGTCCCAGGTTTCCTTCTTGTGCTTCGCCGCCTCACACATAATGACGTGATCGAGACCTTCACCAACTAGGAGGTCTGGGTGCTCTGCGGACCGACACTCTATGCGCGTGCCCCACGGGAAGTATATGTGCATATCCCCCGTACGAACGTTGTAACCCCGCTTGACACGCTTGTCTCGCCCGAACTTCTTCTTAATGATCAAGTCGTTCCAGACGACTCTGAACTCCTTCTCCGCCAGAAGGTAGGTCGGACCGACGAGCCAAACAAACCGGTCCGGCTTAAGCACATGCTTGGGAACTACGTCTCGCGCAGCCATTGTACTCTTGCCGAACCGTCGGCCGCAAGTAGCAACGCGAAATCGGGCATTGGAGTTGTGGAACGCCCACTGCTCCTTGAATGGAGCGTAGCCTACACTGTTGAAGTAGGCCTGGACCGTTCCGACCTTGTCCACCCGGTCCCCTTTCTTGCACGGGCTTCCACAGGGCTGTTATCGACCGTGGCTAGGCATTCACTCCTGGAGCATTGCGAGCTGACTGGTTCGATGCACATCCCTGTGGAGTGGCTACGGACGTCTGGATGCCACCGGCTGAGTCGACAATGACCTGAATAGTGTACAGGCCGTCACTCATCGGCGCCCCATTGCCGCCCTGAACGGTGACCGTTCCGGCAACTCCCGCCGTAAGCGTGAAAGATATCGTACCTACTCCAGTACCTGCCATTAGAGGTCTCCTGCCTGGAAGTTCTGCTCCTCCGCTACGCCGACTGGAGTAACGACTGCTATGTATTCCGAGTTGGAGCCTACCATTGCTCCAAGATGAATCGAGTACGTACCGTTCGGAGCTGGTCCGTTAATAATGGTCACCGCCGACGGCACGCCAAGCGTCAGCGTAAACGTCAGCTCCGTCGGGTTATCAGGCGCGACCATTAGTTAGATGCATCGCCCTTCTGAATGTCGTCCTGTCCAATTGCGCCATAGGGCGTAACTAGACCTAGGCTAACGCCAGTGTCGTCAATCATGACGTTGATAACGTACGTACCATCTTGAGGCACCTGTCCGACTGCCGTGGCCGTAGGCACTCCGCCAGAGACACTAATTGAGAACCCACCCTGCGTGACGGCCATTAGTCAGTCCCTAGGTGCTGTACGCCTGTGGACCCAATCGCCCCAAGCGGAGTGGACAAGGTTATCGTGGTTCCGTTCTCGTCCTGACTGACAGTCATCAGGTACGTACCGTTCGGGAGTGCAGCTGGCGCGTTACCGGTGACCAGCGTGACTGCGGATGCCGAGCCAGCAGTCATGACGAAAGAAGCCGTACACGGGTTACCCTTGAGCGTCATGAGAGCCATCCTGTTCCGATGAAGTTCGGTACTTCCATCGTACCGAATGGCGTAATCAGGACCAGTGTGTAACCTTGCTCGTCCTGACCGAGTACTATCGAGTATGTCCCCGGCGGCATAACAGTCGGGTGATCGCCCGCTACCATCGTGACTGAGCCCGCAGAACCTGCAGTCACAACGAACGTTGCTGAGCTTGGAATGCCCTTTGCCATCTTACTGTCCGTACCGACCAGCAGGCAGCAGATAGAGTCCGAAAGATCCGCCAGTGAAGCCGGTCCACTGACACTGGAACAGGCCGTTCGGGTCGTTCCACTCGGCCGTGTCGAACGGACCGAAAATGTACGCCGAGCTAATGGCCAGTGCACTACCGGCCGACGTAGGCACGACTGCTGCGGGTAGCGCACCCTCGACTAGAAGCTGTGGCTGGAACGTAAGCGTCCCAATGACCGTACCCGTGACAAGGCGCAGCATAATAGCGCCATTATTCGGGAAGCTGAAGCCCGTAATAGTACCGACCGCGTTCTGCTCGACCGCCGGAAGCAGCAGACCCGAGTTGGCGCCGACCTTCGCGGCAGTATACGCGCTACCCAGAAACGCGGTCGGCGCAGCAAGAGCCAGAATAGCCATTGTTTTTACCCTCTCCTCATGTAAGCGTTGGCGCCGAACGTAAAACTCCCCGTAGGCGCAGCCCACTGTATTCGAACGCGTCGTGTTAGCGCCAAGTTCGCGGGCAAGAACTGGTAGTAGTTCCGACTAATTGCGGTTATCGCTCCAGGGGCCGCTATAATACTGGACGGAATAGCGTCGTAGTTGACTGAATCATCCGACCACTGAATCACCGGCGTCCAAGTCGTACCAGCTGCAGTCACGTTTATGCAAATAACCCCGGCCGAGTATCCACTCAGGTCGAATGCCTGCCCGCTACCGAGAAGCGTTATCACAGTCCCGGCCGGTACAAGCGGTACGAGGTCCGCGCCGAAGCTCATTACTTAACACCCCACAGGGGCAACGCTGTCACTAGCACCCAGGCAAGCAGCCCGAGGTACAGCCAAAACATTGTCTGGACCGTCGTAAGCGGCTTCGCCCGAATGCTCTCAATGGCGCCTATTACGAAGGCTGCCACCGCGACTATGTAGAGGAGTACGTCGATCGTATGCATGCCGCCACCCCCAGGAGGTTAGCTTCTGCCTTCGTTCGCTTCCACGTTCAGCTGCTTCAGGAACTGCTCCAGCGCGTCCTCCCGATCGCCCTGGCCGCCAACGGGACCCAGGTTACGATCGATGATATACGTCGCAGCACGCAAGCGAACAGATGCAGCAACGGTGTCATCCGTTGCCATCTCGGAAATGGCCTGCGCGGCGAACGGCGCAGCATCTCGGATTATACGAGACGCAGCCTGCTCCGGCGTTTCGCTCGAGAAGCTGTTCTCCAGGTCTCGTGCTTCGAAGTCCGGCACGTGAGGTCACCCCCTAAAGTCTTAGAACTGCCATCATTTCTATTTTACCTTATGTCACGATGGAACCGCAAGAGGTAGTCATACTTAAGATCACAATGTGATCGCAACTGTAACGGTTTGTTAATGTAACACATGAAAATGCACGCCCCTTCCAGTACACCCGAATGCCTTGTGCGCCGGTGCGGGCGGCCGCTATAATATAGTTATGAGCGCCGCCGTTAGAGCCAGCACACAGCAGGCCAGCAGCGCTCGCGCCGGGAGGCACAGCATGAGTCAGCACAGCGACCTGAGCCCGTACGCAGCCAGCAAGGTGATCGAGCACGTGCTCGCGAAGCACGAGATCAGCGAGAAGCAGACGCCGCAGTGGCTGTACGGTTACGCGAAGCGCGGCGTGATTGCAGCGACGTGTGACCAGGGCAGCAGCGACCATCGTGCGCACGCGAAGTGCACGCACGTGATGTTCGACGGCGACGCGTTCGCGGCGTGGCTACAGCGGTACGTCGCAGGGCGAGTCAGCGGCAGCAGCGTGCGCGGCAAGACGGACTTTGCAGCGCTCGCGGCAGAGTACGACGAGCAGCCGGTAGCGGCGGAGTAGCAGTGCGCGGCGCCGCGAGAGATCGCGGCGCCAAGCAGTGCGGTTCGCAGCGAACGCACGGTACAGAGAGGCACGGTAATGGACCAGCAACACGACTACGCTCTGCTCGCAGCAGTGCGCAACGACGTACAGACACACGAGATCGCCGGCAGCGCAGCAGCACTCGACCGCCTCGAACTGCTACTGAACCGCTTCGCCGATACGCTCGAAGACGTCGCCGAAGAGTACCGCTTCCGCACCGAGCGCCCCTAGCGCACCTAGGTGCGCATCCACCTGAAAGGAACCGTCATGCAGTTCACCACCGGAACGAGTGCGAGAGCACCCGGTTCCCTCCACAACACACCTATGCTGCCGAAGTACACCGAGCAGCTCCGCACGTACTGGCGCGAACACCGCGCACTCAACAGGTACCGTTGCACCTGTGGACTGCAGTTCGAGACCAGCACCATTACCACCGAAACCAGATCCTAAAAAGTACACCATTCAAACGACTAGCAATTCACCCTTGTTCCATGATACAATTAATTATGAGCAAAAAGACTCGGATACAAGGATACGGAGAGGAGACGAAATGTACGAAGAGATGAACGAATTCGACTGGCTCGAGTACGTAGCAGCAGCCGAACGAGACATCAAGAAGCCGCCGGACACGCCAAAACGTAGGATGCCGAAGGTTACGAGGCATCAGAGCACACGGCAGCGTACGGCAGAATCACAAACGCCGAACCTGACGAGAGCAATGTACGTTCCGGAGAGCAAGTGGAACGAGACGCCACTTGCACCGGAAGGCTTCGTAGGAACGAGGAACGTCGGTCCGAACGACAGACACGCGAACGTAACGTGGAGGACCGGAAAAGCAACCGGCGAAAGTACCGTCGGCTACAACAAGGTTCCGCCGAGAACGCGTGGCGGACGAGTTTCCAGTAAGAGCCTAGACGAACTCATGAGTGAGTACGATGAGTAAGCGTCAGAAGCCGAAGGCGCCGATGTACACGCCTAAGCAACGCATGGCGTACGAACCGTGCAAGTGTGATCCGCGTGGACGTGCACCAGGTGCAGACGATGCTGCCGACAGGAAACTAGACGGCGGCTACAACGTCAGCAAGACGAACGTCTGTCCAATTCACCATATTGTACGTTCAAAGAACGGTACATGCATCGAATGCGACTAGATTCCAGTTCCGATACTATTACCAAAGAAAAACCAATATTCCTTTTCATTTGCCCTAGCTTTTACACCTTGCGCCCATGTATAATAGAATTAGAGAGGAAAAAGTACTACGGATAATTGAACCGTATGTTGACGGGAGATCATCGTAGGCTCTACGATGAGCTGCCGCCTGCATACGGAAAACATCCGTAGCAGGACACTCCAAGGAGGAGTAATGTCCGAGAACACCAGCACGACCACCAAGCAGTACACCGACCTGACGCCTTACCGCGCCGCCCAGATCGCCACGCTGCAGCTCCGCAAGGCCGGCAAGCTCGCCGCCGACGAGGAGATCGCGCCGCAGACGATGTACTCCAACAAGTCCATCACGCGGTACGGTTCGCCGAAGGCACAGGGCGGAACCGGCGTCATGTTCGTCGGCGCTTCGTTCGCAGCGTGGCTGCAGGCGGCGAAGAGCGGTACTGGTACCGCTCGTGTGTCGTTCAACCTCGACAGGATCGCCGCTCAGTACGACGACATCGACGTTGTCGCAGGCCTCGAGCAGATGGCGTCCGCGAACGCGAACGCTGCGAGCGCTGACGACGAAGGCGTCGAAGTTGCCGACGAAGTCGTCGAAGGCGACGCGGACGGCGACGAGCTCGACGAGCTCGCCGAGTAGTAGGACCGTACGTCCAGTTTCGCGGGCGCTCGAAAGAGCGCCCGTGTTACCGGACATGCAGTTCTGATGTCCGACTCCAAACTCCAAAGGAGGAACCATGCCGGAAAACTCAGTACTGGTGTGGACCAGTCAGTCCGACATCGACCACGTCGACATTAACGATCACGACGACGCCATCGTCGCCGACGCGTTGCCGGGCTGGCGCTCATGATCCTGCTTGCATCCGGCGCACATCACACGGTGTGGGCTTGTCACGACGCGCTCATACGCTGGTTCGACAACGGAGGCGGCAATACGGGCCACGCTTACCACCATTTCCGGTGGGAGCATTGCGGCCCGATTACTCGCAAGCTCCGTCGCTGGATCGCGTGGTGGCTCAGTCGAGCAAGTTCATGATCGCGTTCTACGCAGTCCGCTTCGTCGAGCGCTTGCTCAGCATGAAGAAGCACCATCACACGATTTCCCCTGCAGACATCGAGCGCATACTTGACGTCTGTCTGAACTACTAACCTAGACCGGACGCTTGCTTACTGCTTCTCCCGGCCGGAAGCAAGCGTCCTGCGTAGGCTGGTTTTCAGCTACGGTAAACAATACTCCAAGGAGGAGTCATGCCGACTGGCAAGCGTAACATTAACGCGATCTGGATGTTCTTCAAGAGCGCGTTCGACGGCAAGCTCGCTCTGTTCAAGGGTGAGTGGGACAAGCTGAGCGATAAGGACAAGGACGACATCGACGCAGGCATCACCGACGGCACGCTGAACTACTAATCTCCAGTGCGCCAGCATTCAGTGCGTCAAGTTCCTGAATGCTGGACGGAAAGGAGATCAGTAATGCTCGAATTTGGTTACGGCGCGAACCCAGAGTTCGTCCAGTGGATGGGTGACCGCTACATCGATCTGGCGCAGGAGCTCACACGAGAAGACGATGCTGCCAAAGTCGGCGGCTCGTACAGTGACTTCGAAGGCTTCGCAGACGCCGACAAAGTCATCGAGATCGTCACACGTGCAATCGTCGCACGAACGTACGCAGACAGTCCGGGCAATCCAACCGAACTCGTCAGGACACTGACGTACCACTACGTGTTCGAATGCTGCAACCAGGCAGAAGCTCCGTCGCACGAAGACGTTGTCGCATTCATCGACCAAATGATGTGGCTGTTTACCTGCCGTTTTTACATGAAAATCGACGCATAACCCTGTCCGACGCGGCCCCTGTGTTTGCACGAGAAACCACAGGGGCTGTGTCGTACATATTCGTACGCAATTTTGCATTCAATAATTTCGTTTAACTAGTGCGTTACGTGATTTCAAGCTCTGACACCCTGGGCTAATACCTATAAGAAATCTTAATAACGTATAGAAGCACGTACGTACATACAGGCTCATTCATATTGTCATTATTATCTATTAGTATATATAAAGGTGTTGTAGTATACGAGTTCAATTAAAGTTAGGATCTTGGACGCACCGAAAGGGACGTGTTGTCATCTACCGTAAGTCTTTGTCATAAGCGCTACCTGGACTAGCGCGTTGTACTTTTGTTTTACCTAAAGGAACGTGATCAAAAACCATTGATGTCCGCTCAGAAGTCCCTATATAATAGAAAGGAGAGATACGCGATAGAAGAACGAGTAGGTAAAGCAATGCCTCATTTTGCCCAGCGTGGACGACCGCCAATTTCGACATTTTGCGTCGACTGCTTCAGGGAGGGACTAACGCCCGAAACTGGAGCACAGCCCAAGCGTTACGGAAGTTATTGTGCGAAACATATGTACGCTCGACAAAATGTCAATCGTCTCAGGCAGACTGCCAAGCGAGAAGTAGTTCTCGGTCACTGGGAAGATGTCAGCGAAGACGCGCAAGAAGCACTAATTCAGCAGTGCGAAGAGAACATTGCACTCTGCTACAAAAAACTCGCTTCCAAGGGTAAGGCAGCAACAGTAGCATTTGAGTACGACTGTATGCGCCTAGCAATTGGCCTGCGCAGACGAATTACAAGACGTGAAGAAGACGAGATTATTATTACGTACGGCGGATCGCGAACAGGCAGGGATCCTTACGCAATAAGGGTTCTTGGCCCGCCCGATACGCGGCGCCCTGTGGACTCAATGCCAAACGGGCCCGTGCTGTTGCCAAACCCTGTCATTAGACAGAAGCACCGTGCTGAGCTGTACGGCGGACCAACGACTGAAGGTGAGCCAGACTTTGCAGCATACTACCGTGCAGAGTACAGTGCTCCAGTGCCTGAGGAGTTCAGGTCTGAAGACGACACCGTCGTAGCTTCAGACGGACGTGAAGTTGCTCCGTCGCAGCTGGACTGGTACGAAGACTTCATTAAGAAGAACCCGAAGGAGAGGCTGAACGCGTTGCACTTCGACGTCGAAGCTTCCTATGAAGAGGAAGGTGTACCACCCGATGTGAACGCCTCGTTCAGTCAGATGATGGAGGACGAATGATTGATGTAAACCTTCGCTGCCACCGGGCGGTGAGGTCGGTAAGATGTCCGAAGGATGGATGCTTTGCGGGCATTGGCGTTGCCTGCAGGCAGACAGGGAGATGGCTGCACGGCGTTCCACAAGGGCGAGGTTCGCTTATGGAGTACGAACATGGCGAACGTGAGTACGAAGCTGCACACATGAACCCGCAGATTTTCAAGGAGCTAGGTATTGAATGGTACCTGCATGAAATTCTAGCCCGTCGCAAGCCAGCTAACCGAACCTGAGACCAAAAATTGAACCATTTTAGCGACTAGCTTTTTCCCCATGTTCCATGATATAATTAAATGAAAGCAAAAAGACTCCGGATAAGTAGAACGTAGGAGGCCAAATGATCGTAAAGTCGAACTAGGTTCCTGACTTTGCCTAGAGCGTACGTTTCGTACGTTCAGGGGAAAGGAGGAAACAATGGCAACGGAAGTAGAAGTTTGGCAGGTTAACCGTGATCTTAACGGTCGGGAGGCTGCGGACAAGGTTGCGCGTAAGGTTTACGCTGCAGCAGCCAAGTACGCGACTATGCAGGGCTATAACCTGAGTGGTCGCGCGATGGCAGCTGAGGCAAAGGCCCTGCTTGTACTAGACGTGCTCAAGTTGGCCTACGACGGAGAATTCGAAGGGCTGAAGGCAGAGTGAGATCGGCGTACGAAGTAGCAGTCCGGCAGAGCTACCGAGTAGCGGTTTCGCCCGAGGAGTTCGAGGCGAAGTTCAACGACGTAGCATGCGAGAGAATTGCGTACTACATGAAAGGTCTCGGAACAGAGATCGAGTTCCTCGACGATACCTCGGAGGAGAAGCCAAACAGTACAGTTCAGCTACTGTTCGACTTTCTCGCGTTTGTGGACGTGGACGCTGTAGCGATGAAGGAGTTCTTGGGCCGATGAAGGTAAACCCGGACGAGCCTGTAACGGCGCGCGAGTATACGTCCATGAAAAGGCAAGCGTTGAAGTGCGGTACAGGCCCGCTTGCGAGGCTGGAGCGTGAGGATCGAGCGTTCCTGGTTTACGAAGTAGACAAGTACGAGAAGCTACACAGCATGCCGCAAACGTTCGAGGAAGAGTTCGTTACGCAGGAATACAATTGGTGGCGGAGCCTGTAGTTTGACGAGAGCGTCTGAAAGGGCGCTGTCGCCAGACTATTGTCTGGAACTCGAAAGAAGGAGGTGAAACATGACGACAGAACGAACTGCACTGGACATGGCGTTGACTGAGGCGCGTGACACGTTCACGCTATTCAGCCCAACGCTACCGAAACGTGACAGCAGCGTAATGGCTGCCTTCGCCGCACATACCTGGGCTGTAGATGAGAACGATGAACTCATTTTCAACCAGACGCCGAGACTAGCAATTCTTGGCGAAAAGGACTCAGGCAAGACGACGATGGGCAAGCTACTGAAGCATATGTCGCGTAACGGACAGATCTTCGGTATGCGAACGGCAACACCAGCTGGCCTGATTAACGCTATTCGCGAGGAGCATTGCACGCTCATTGGGGACGAGCTAGACAAGCTGATTAGCCGAACCGGCAACGCAGGTGCAGCCATCTTCGAGATTGTGAACACAGGTTACGACTGCGAAGGGCAGACCCTGAACGCTGTTGGTTTCCAGCGGACGTTCGCACCACTTGTCGTAATTGGCAAGGCGAAGACATTCCTAGGTAACCCCAACATGGACACACTGCGATCGCGAGCGATCAAGGTATTCATGCAGAGGCTGCCAAGGAAGTTCGGTGACGAGGACGGCTTCGACGAATACTACCACACCGACCAGGTGAAGGCAGTAGGCAAGCAGCTGAGTCATGCGATTGAAGGCGTGCTGGACGAGATTCTCGACCAGAAGCCGAACATGCGCGGCCTGACGCTACGAATGCGGCAGATTTGGCGGCCGCTATTCCAGATAGCAGAGCTAGCCGGAGGCGAATGGCCAGACATGATTGGCGAAGCGTGCCGAGGGTCAGGTCAGGAAGCGACGATAAGCCCAGCGACGCAACTGCGGACCGATATCGCAAGCGTCGTGTTCAGAACGGAAGGTAACCTGAGCATCGAGGAGATCGTACGTCAGCTGACACAGATGAAGGCTGACAGCATTGATAACTTCACGAGCATGTCTCAGGCAACACGAGCGATCAACATGGCGCTCGCAGCAGTAGGACTACACGCCGGTACTGTTTGGTTCAACAAGGAACAGGCACACGGTTACAAGCGAGATGCACTGGAGGAAGCCTTCAAGGAAGAGATCGCGGGAATGGACGATGACGGCGAAGAGTTCGAAGAGTAGGATGTCGAACCCTCCCAAAACCTTCACCGAAGATTTCCCAAGATTTTCCCCGAAGATTTACCCGAATGGCCAAATGAATTTTTGCTCAAAAAATTGAGCAAAATGGAACTCGAAAAAAGGAGGTGAACAGTGTACATCGGAAGGCGTATTGCCTGGGGAGTTCTCAGTAACTCAGGCAAGACAGTATTCCTACCAGTCTTGTTCCTGACGCTCATAGGGACAGGATATGTCGCAGAAGCGTGCGGTGCCGACAACGTGAGTAACGTACACGGCTTCAACACCAAGCCTGTGTACTACCCGCAGTTCGGCGACCCTGCGCCTAAGACCGTGCCGGCAAACGTAGGTGGCTCAGGTAGCAGCATTCATGGCATTCACGTGCCGCACCCGCGCACACACGTTCGCGTGGCTCGGCGTCTAGGCCGAACGATCTTCTACGGAAGCTACGGCTACAACAGCTCGACAGGAGCAGACGATGGCAACTGACGAGACAGTCGTCCTCAACATTACAGCCGTCGACGAGTTCACGCAAGAGCTGTACAAGAACGTGCTGAATGCACTGAATGCCAAGCAGATTGGCGGCATTTGGGACGGTACAGTCTGGCCGCACTGTGCGGACTGCAACGACGAAGACCAGAACGATCAGACACTAGACCGCACGGGGCATACACGGCCGTGCAAGAACTGTCAGGTGATAGTGTGAGTTATTCAGATTCGCACGGGCCAATTGACATGATTGTCGTACTGTCAGTACCTCCTGAGATGGAGTACGAATACAGCATCGAAGTCGTCAAAGAGCACGCGTACACGAAGGTGTTCAGGTTCGAGTTCGAAACCATGCTAGATGCACTGAACTTCATCGACACGTCCGACGAGCCAGCGGGACTGCAGAACGCAGCACTCCTGATGGACACGCCTACCGACGACATTAACGCACCATTCAAGTAACCTACTTTGGCTGTCTACAAGCGTCCTTGCAAGCCGCTTGTAGGCAGGGAAAGGAGGTTAAGCATGGCTGTGCCTAGCACTCTAACATGGCGGAAGCCATCAAAGTGTGCGTCTGGCGAGTGTGCAGAGGTTGCTTTCGACGGTAACATGGTGTACCTACGTAGCAGCCTAAACCCGAACGTCGTGACTCCCATGACGCGCGAGCACTTCGAGGACCTGCGAAAGGCATTTCAAGCAGGAGAGTTCAACGACTGGTGAACTAGTAAAACTCAAAAGCAGGAGGAAACAGAAATGGTTACAACTACACAGGTAATAGTTTCCGCAGAGACCAAGCAGGAACGCTACATTCGACACATTCGCAACTACGTCGGCATTTTCGTCATTGTGTTCGTTGCCTGCGTCGCACTTGGCGTCATTGCCGGCATGGCAATTGCCAACCAGGCGAGCCAGAACAACTCGCTGACGAACTGCCAGTCACTCGGCGGCACGAACACCAACTGCTAACAGCATAAGAAACTAGCAAAGCGTAGGAAACGGAGAAAACAATGCAAGACGTAGTGAACTCAAACGAGTGGCGTCCGACCAAGGACAAGCTTCAGTTCCCGCTGAACTCCAAGGTCGCGGCGTTCATGTGCGACGCATGGACCGAAGCGCAGAAGGCTTACGCCTCAGGGCCGACCGCGCAGGAGGTGCTCGACATTCTGAGCGACCTCGAGTGGGAAGCATCCGAGACAAGCTGGAGCAACATGACGTTCCAGAACAGGTTCAAGTCACTGAACCTGAGTGACACCAGGCAGCTGAGGTTCGTAGTGAGCCTGAGCAGCCGAGGCTCGCTGTCAACCATGTTCCACATGTGGTACCGCAGCTAATCTCCCTTTAGCGTCCTGCTCGAGCCGGCGTATATGCTGTAAGTCTCGAGCAGGGCTCGGAAAGGAGAGTTACATGCGTTGGGTAGTAGACATAGGTTATCCGAACGGTAGCAATTCCTTGGGGATTGACGCCATGACGGACAACGAGCTAGAAGGCATTGCCCAGGAGTTTGGTGCCGTCTGGGAATCAGGAGGTTCAGGCTTCGGCATCCGAGACATTCAGTTTGCTGTCAGCAGTAAGGCTAAGGCAATAGCACTAGCTGATCGCTTCGTACTAGCAACAGGCATTACTGGCACTGGTGCAGACATTTTGCAGGAGAAAGGTTACATTAGTCTCTTCTGGGAACCGAAGAGTCTGCTCCTGTACATGATTAGTGTCCGTGAGTACAAAGACGCCTTGCATGAACTCTGGGGCATTGTCAATCCGCGGAACATTGTCATACGGCGTAGGAACAGGAGGACCAATGAAACTCAACGAGACCAAGGTACGAGCGATCAGGCAGACGTGGGCGAAGGCAGATCATAGCAGTCCAGCGGACGACACCGCCTTGAGGGCGAAGCTGGCTCACAACAACGACATTTCGGTACAGGCCCTCCGAGACATTGTCGAGGGTATTTCATGGAAGCACGTAGCGACCTGGCCGACGGAGGAAAAGGTGGAGCCAGTAGAAGTTGCAGTACACAAGAACCTCGTACGAGCTCTCCGAGAGTATGAGGACACAATGCACCCGGAGCCGTACGCTGATCAGGCGTATAGCAACGAGATGCCACGTATCAAGTCGAGCATTTCAGGCAAGCTTATTCTCCCTGACACGCCGAACGCAGCCTTCTGTACGATCTGGTTTGCGTTGCTGGAGTACAAGTCGACGCTCGAGACTGACATTCTCAAGATGACAATGCCAGGCTCGATTCACCACGAGGTCGGACTCGAGGACTGGCAGAAGATTTACGTCAACAACTCGCCAATGAACCTCGAGGATCAGACCTACCTGTACGAGGGGATCGCACGCATTACCAAGCTCCTTAACGAGTACACGGAACGTGCACAAAAGCTAGGACTGATTTAGTGAGAGGAAATGTAATGTCCGATACAAAGGACTGTCATCTAGGAGCTCCGTGGTCGTACTGGATACTCAGCGCCCTGCAGAGCCATGCTCCTGACGGTCCAGCACAGCGACAGTGCGCCGAGTTCTACAGCGAAATGCAGCGCGAAGGCCTTGACGAAAACGAGATGCAGGAGTACCTCGCAGGAGCGCTGCATGATGGTCTCAGGCACGGCAACTGGGTCTGGACACAAACGAGTGTCAACCCAATTACCAACCAGCCTGAAGAAGGCTGGAAAGAAGTGATCGCAGGCGTTCCAGGTACGGTGCTGGAGGACTTCGTCGAAGTCGGCCCACCCGCCGAGATAGATTCGGCGCCGCTGGCGGACTGGGAACGCGAACTACTGGAAGGAGGCTGAAGTGACAATTACCAGAGTCCTATGTCCGGACCACGGCGTGCCGAAGAAGGACAACCCCTGCAGGTTCAACATGTGCCAGACCGCATACGACATAAACAAGCAACTCGAACTGGAGATGCAGAGGGCGTTCGATGGTAACTGAGACAGCACACGACCTCCTGATGGAGCGTATTCGCCAGATTGTGGATTGCGGATGCTGCTCCATTAACGAGTCAGCAGTTATGAAGATCGCACAATGGTGGGAAAGTACTCACGCCGCAGAGGAAGGTCTACCCGAGGAGGACAACAAGAACGGCACAACGATAAACGACTGCTACCTGTTCTACAACTACGTCACGTACTACTGCCCTTCAGTCGTGAAGAAGGAGTTCCTACCCACTAAATTTCCCTGACAGGAGGCAACATGGCTAAGGTCATTACCAACATTCAGCTCGCCGACGACAGCGTCTACTCACATGAGGGCGATACGCCACTGTACGACAACGGCGACGAGTATGTTCGCGCGCTTACGCCACAAGAAATTGTCGACGATCTCGTCCAAATTGACGAGGACGACCTCGATGACGTCATGAAGGGCCTGAAGGAGCACTACGACAAGCTCGTAGGTACGCAGTAACCTCCCATGCACGTCGTGCTCAGATGCGAAGCTGAGGTCAAACAGTGGGCACCTGAGCACGGCCTGGAAAGGAGAGTGACATGCGTAAAGACGCTAAGTCCTCAGGAACCCTTGAGAGTCCTCAAGGTCCGCTAGGTTGCAGCATGAACCCGACAGCGCCAGAGGCCGACTGCTTGGACCATAAGAGCGAGGGCATGAGCTTCTGGTTCTGTCAGTTCCATCGCGAGTTCCACGAAGTACCTAGAGGAGAGTGACATGTATATTGTTACCGCAATTAGAATGAACTGCTTCAATCCGAGCAAGACCTGCTGCGAAACGTTCGGCCCGTTCATAGACGAACAAGCACGCGACGCATTTGCTACGAGACTAAGTGAGCTCGCTCCTGCCTGGCTTACTGTAGCTAGTAGGACTCAGTTCGTCATGAGTGGCAGCTTGCTAGTTAACGACGTCGCTAGCTATCTCAACAACCTGGAGGAGTGACATGCAACCCCTGCAAATAGAGGTCATGTTCGTAAACGGCTCGACGAGAACGCTTGCTGTCGATGCCACACTGGACGCTATAGGTCACCGTCCACGTGTCGTAGTAATCGACGGCGTCGCGCACTTTGTCCGAACCGATGCTGGCACAACGAAAGAACTGCTGGCAGCCCCGCTGGTTAACATTCTGTACTGGCACTAGGAGGAGGCATGGACAACAAACCGGCACTCATCTTTGCCGTAGGTGTCGTAGGTGCTATAGGGCTTTTGGCATTCCACTCGAATACACAAGATGGCCGCATTACTGCACTTCAGCAACAAGTGCAGCAGCTAAAGCACCAGCAGGTACAACCGTCAGCATCTACTACCTCCGCAGATAGTCCAGCGCAGGTTGTTCAGGCCTACGGTAACGGCGTTGGTCAGATGGACATGGGATCGCGCACCTGTAACGCTAAGAACTGTGGCGGCATCCCACTAGCTGTGACCGATTACGGCCGCGCATACGAGTTCTGGATCCAGAATGGCAATGCGTACGAACTCAGCGATGGTGGCAAGATGATCGGAGGCAGTTACTGCATCGATTACGACTTCACTTCCAACCCTGACTGCTTTACGAACAGGGGCACGCTAACCCTACGGCTAATTGGCCCGAACGGTCCATACGGACCGAGCGAGACCCTCACGCCAGGCCTGATCAAGAAGCTGAAGGAGCTCAAGTGAGCATGATGGGCCACGTGCCCGAACATACGCACGTAACACCAGAACACTACCACGATACCGATCCTAGACTTCTCGACCTGGAAGAACGAGTAAGAAAGATGCAACTAGAAATTGACGAGTTGCACAACCAGGTTTACAGTCTCCAGAGCGACGTTTCGCGTCTGGAGAACGATCTTCGCTTCAAGGCCGAAGACCACCACTCACACATGTAGGAGGTGATATGGGATCATTCACATCCAAGGATATCGTCGACGAGATGATTGCCCGTAATGGCGATGCAGACCCCGAAGACGGTGAAAGATTCGATGTAGTACGCATTGTCGAGTACACGAGCCCAGAAGGCGAGACAACCTGGGGTGCAGTATACCGGTGCGAAGCCGATATGGGTATGCTATACAGGTACGACCATGAAACAGGAGTCATTCGCAATCCCCATCTACTCTTCGAGAGGAAAGAATAGTGGCTAAGTGGGCCAAGAGCTCGTTCAGCTTCGCCCAGGGCGATTGCGTCGAGGTCAGAAGGACGTGCGGGCACAATGCGGCATGCGTAGAGATGCGTGATAGCAAGAACCCGAACGGACCGGTACTGACGTTCACCGACGCCGAGTGGGACGCATTCCTCAAGGGTGCCAAGGCCGGTGAGTTCGACCTCATTGGAGATGAGAGCAGCTCCTAGACGGAAGGAGGTGAGACTCATGTGGATTTACATTCCAGGCGTTGGCTTCGTCTACTGCCACACCTGATAAAGGAGGTAAGCATGCAGACAGCAGTAGCCTGGCGTAAGTCCTCGTACTGCGCAGCAGGCGAGTGCGTCGAGGTTGCAGAACAGTCAGACGGATCCATTCTGATTCGTAGTTCGATCAAAGAACGGATCCTGAACGTGAAGCAGCTCACACGCAGTGAGTTCGCGGCTCTCGCAGCCAGCATCAAGTCAGGCGAATTCGAGTTCGACTAGATGAGAGGTGACCTCCCGTCCTTAGCGGCGGGAGGTCCTTAAGGAGGAAGCATGACTGCACCAAAAGCCAAACCTGCCGAAGAGGAAGTAGACCTTAGTCGCCCTGAGTGGCGAGGCGTGTCAGAGGACCACGCTATTGACTTCCCAGGTCATAGCGTCACTACCATTCTGGGCCTTAGCATCAACGAGGATGGTGAGGGAATAGCAGTCCTGAGAGTAGCGTGTAACGGCTCGCCCGACGCCTACATCAATGGCGAACGTGACTGCGAGTGGTACGAGGAGATTCCGCTGCCGTGAACCCAGAGTTCGGCGTGCGCTACACCTACACCGACGGCTTCGTAGAGGACGAAGTCCGTGACGACCAGGACAGCGCAACTAGTAGCGTCCAGAATATTCGCAACAGAAAGGAGCTCTATCCGTCAATTGCGAAAGTAGAAATTATCCGGCGTGAAGTCAGTCCATGGAGCATAGTCCCAGAAGGAGAAAAGTGAAGAAGAGGTTCCTTGCAGTAGCAGCTGCTGCTATTGCAGTCCCGGCGCTTATGGCTACAGGTGCATCTGCAGCTCCGACGTCACACGCCTCAGCTCGTCCAACGGCAGAGGGATACTGTCTGGATCTCAGTCGCCTACACCTGCAGCGGCTACCGGTTCCTCTCCCACTGCGTGACTGGGAGGCAGTTGGCGGGTTTCGAGGCACGCTGGAATGCGACATTATCCACGCCGAGGTGACACTAGCTCTACAGCGGAAGGTTAAGCTGAAGGGCCGCGAGATCTGGGAAGGCGTATCCGGCGACTCAATCAACCTGGCAGGTAAGAAGACGGGCTTCATCTTCAACCTGGGAGCTCGCACGGAATGCCAGGGCACGCGGTACTGGTGGCGGCTGAAGATTTCTGGCGGCAAGGGCGAGGCCAAGGGAGGCCTGGTCATTGAGCCGAAGACGCTCGAATGGCCGCACTCCTACGGCCGGGAGCTGAACTGCAAGACCCGCCCAGGCAACGTTGTTCAGCAACTCCTAGGAGGATAGCTTCCAGTGCGATTCTGACAAAACCGGCCCCCTGTGGAGCACTGAAGCCACAGGCACCGTTTTTGTCAGGAGCGGAAAGGAGAGCTATGCGACCGGCAGAACGGCAAGTAGATCCACTGAAGGTCAAGCCCATCGAACATCTCAGGATTAAGTGGGCATACAGAAGGTTTCGGAAGGCAGTAAGAACTTCCCTGGAACAGTACATCGCTACGTCATGGTTGCTCGACGAGCGCTGGGAAGAACGTCTTACAGGGCCAGTCGCAGAACTACTCAGAGACTTTGGCTTCTACCTAGAACGTAACACGGACAAGGAGGACTAGTGGAAAACGACGAAGAGCCAATTGTTCACATGGCTCGCGTAATGTACGAGACACTCAGGGAGCAGGGTATGGTCAACCCTACGTTCGGCTGGGACTACCTACCTGGCCCCATAAAGTTCCAGCTCGAGACTGCAGCGGCCAAGGCTCACGAGGCCTACCACGACCAGTACGACCGTCTAGCAGAGAAGGCAGGGCGTCGATGAGCTACGACGACTACTGGTGGGATCAGCGTTACGATGCTGCCAGATACGCCACGCACCCGGAAGAATACGTGAGCGAAGACTCGGCTTACGCCGAACGCGAAGATGCGGTCATGACCGATGGACGCACTCAAGCAGAAGCCGAACTAGACGACGGAGTTACGTGGGACCTAGACGGGCACAGGTATAACTATGTTGACGAATGACGATACTTTCCTGAAGGTCAGCGAAACTAAGGCGATTAAGAGGAGGTATATCGTATCGGTCCAAATAATCGGTACGGAAAGTGATCACCAGATCGAAGTCACCGACACGCTAGGGCGGACACACAGGCTGCCCCGGCACTATAACGACCGCCGTGGCCGAGGATGGACCGAGGCCGAAGCGGTGATGCAGGACATCGTCGATGCAGGCGATGGCGTTCAAAAGTTCGTCGAAGACGAAAAGTTCAAGTACGAGAACCTACACCTCGAGGGGTAACCATGAAAGTTATCAAGATTTCAGCCGTAGTCGTTGCAAGCCTGCTCGTCGGGTTTGCATGTGGTATTGCAGGAGCTGCCTACGCTCAGCTTCTGAGCGAGCAGGAAAATGAACGTAACTAGGACTGAAACTGTCGTACTTGCGGGAGGCATTAAGCTCCGCATTGACAGCAGCTCTATGGAGCCACACGAGTGTGAGATAAAGCTCACATTCGATGCGGACCTAGTTCCAGTGAATCTGGACCTACTTCAGTTCCAGGGCAAGAGCCCAGACACAAACTACGACGTGCTCATGCTGGCAACGCTACTATCCGACCGAGTAGGGTACGAGGAGTAGACATGGGTTATCTCACTAGCCTACCTGAGGGCGAAGAGGCACGCAAGGTCGACCTGCACATGGAGGCAGCTCTGGACTTCCAGACCTCCTGGTGGAAGAACGCCAGGATTACTGACGTTACAGGGGCCATTGAGGCCTGCGAGGAGCAGTGGCCAGCCGAGCGTCTACTCGAGCTGAGTCATTGTCTGCACGACATGGCAACAATGAATACCGCTGCACTGCCACCAACCGCGGACTACGCAAAGAAGTCCTGGTAGTTATCCAACGAAAGGAAGTCATGCGTTACCTCAAGTACGGAATCGTGGCAATTGCCGCTGCTGGAGTCGTAACTGGATGTTCCAGTTCGCCGAAGGTCCCTGCGAAGGAAGCGGCGTGCAACCTTAGCCAGAACGCCAAGCCGCTAAGTACCCCCGGGACTTACGGCAGTACGTTCGACGGCTCGATCACGCTAGCGGCAGGTACAGAGAAGTTCACCAGCGAACCTCTCACCTACGCCCAGCTGATGTCTAACGGGCCAGCCACGTTCCGGCTTCTCTGGAGCGGACCTATTAACACAACTGGCACGTTCAACACTGGAGGGAGTCAGCCTGCAGTAGGCCAGAAGCACACGTTCCTAACCAAGGCAGGCAAGTTCACCGCAGTCATTACAGCAGTGCCAGTGAACACTGGAGGCGGCAACACGCCAGCTGTGATCGACGCAGCCAGGTGTGAGTACGGCGGAACCACTGACGTGGACTTCGCCCTAAACGGTACCGGCTCTGGTAAGTGGAAGGGAGTTAAGGGCACCGGCTCGGTCAGTTCCAAGTTCTGGTTCGAGCTTCCGAGGAAGTAGCCCTCTTGAACGTCCGACTCGACAGGTCGGTTGATCGAACTGGTGGGGGTTGAGCAGCCCTACTGAGACCGCCAGGGAGTCCGCTGTCGAGTCGGGCATTGAGGAGGCCTACCCAGGCCATCCAAAACCAAAAAATTTCTATTTCAAGACACTAGCTTTTACCATGGAGGACCATCTATAATATAATTATAGACAAAAACTATGGCGAAAAGGGAAAGGATGGTTGGAGTGGCCAAAATAAGAGTCGAGCGGAGCATTAGGTTCCACTTTGATACCGAAATTGAAGGCTCGCTCACCACGAGCACTTGGCACGCATACGCTCACGTCGGTATAGGTGACGCACTTGCGGAACTGGACCTTACTGATACACAAATCGACAGTGTAGTGACTCGTGTGTTCGAGGAATTCGACCCTGAGGAGTAGCTAGTGTCAGCAATGATTTGGAACTATACCGTACCCGTCGACAACGAGAGTCACATTATCCTTTGTCACGACACAGTTCTACCAGTCGTAGAGATAGCGTGGGAGGAGAAGGACGGATCGGCCGTCCGCTTCTGGACTATGCACGTAGAGGGCATTGGCGCCTCGTTCGACGAGACAAAAAACTGGGAGTTTCAAGTCTTCTACACCGGAGAGTCGATCCCAACACCCTACGAGTACGTAGGGACAGCACCTCGTACGTCGCTCGGTCTCATCTGGCATCTCTTTAGGAGGCTTGCATGACAGAGGAAGAGCTACTGAGGCGGGAAAAAGTTTGGGGTCGCTGGGCCGTTCGAATCGAGCGACCTAGAGATGAACAGGATCTTCACTTCCACTGGAACGCCGACAAGGATGAGCGCGAACGCAAGCAGCAGGAGATGCTAGACATGAACCTCGCTACCGGCGCAGGAGCCGTAGGCAAGGCACGAGCAGAAGGAAAGGACCTACATTGATACGTCACGTATCGTTCGACATCGAGTTCCACAACTTTTCTGAGCGTAACTCGGACGAAATAGAAGTAGCGATTTCCGAAACAGAAGTTGCGGAGTTCGAAGACGCCGTCCGTGCCGACGTCATGTCCATGATCGAAGGCCTAGAGAACTACTGGAACTACTCAATGAGAATTTTCAATGTTGACGTAGAGGATCCAGCATCGGACGAGACGCCGTGGGACCACGATGACATGCACGCAGCCTACCAGGGCGGTATCGACGGCATGGGCTCAAGCTACTTCCTCCGCTGGCTAGCGGACAGACTTAACGAAAAGAGGGGACATGGGATTCCCAGCAGCGGGTGACGAGGTTTATTACAACGAGGCAGGCGAACCAACAGGTTGGGGCAAGCCAGAAACTGCAGAGAGCCAGTACTGCGACGTACACGGCTTCGCACACAGTAGAACCTGTGCGGAAATAGACGAAGAAAGCGCTGCCGACGAGGAGTATGACGCTCCAGACGAGGACTACGATCTAGGCCCAGAAGTCGACGACGAAGGCGGCATGAGCGAGTATCGCCACACAGACGGAACAGTCACCTGGAACCGAGAGGACTACATGTAATGGACGTACTCAAAGAAAGACTGGCAAAGGCTCTACAGGACTTGATGATTGGGACGAGTTTCCGAACACTGCAAAACGAGGAAGTCGTCTCTGTCGAGATCTACCCAGTCGACAAGCTGAACACGCAAATTCGTGTCAGGCTCCCGAGCGGTACTCGCTACTTCAGCGTCAAGTTCTCGGAGATGATGTAGTGAGATACTACCTAGTAGAGGAACACACAAGCGACTACGCTGCTGGCCTTGACACGGTCTCGTTTCACAAGGTCCTGTCGGTAAACAGCATTCGTGGCGACAAGAACAAAGAAGCCAGCTACGTATTTAGAGCAGCCAACGAGCTCTCCAAGCAGCAGCGTACGCGTACCTGGAAGGACCCTGCACTAGGGGCGCCAGAACCTGTCGAGTTCGCATTCGGTGCAGACGAGCTCGTCGAAGTCCAAGAGGGCTACTTCTGGGGAGCTGCAGACGGAAGCTCTGTCTACTACGAGGTACGCTACCTTGGCGACTTCGAAGTGAACTGGAGCCTTGCAGAAGGACAAGACGGAGCCTGGGTTACGGTGAGGCCCGAATGACATTTCGGCTAGGCATTACAGGTAGCAGATGGCAGCCAGATGAGCCGCAACTTATAGCTGCAGCGAAACTGGTTCTCGAACTAGCTAACGGAGACGCGGTTCGTGTCTGTCAAGGCTGCTGCACGGGCTTTGATACAGAACTTACCAGGTACCTCAAGCTAGCTGGCAGGCGAGTCTGGGTATGCGGCCACCCGCCTAAGGTCACAACGTTCCTAGACGAGTCGAACTTCTCCCTGTGCGACGAGATCATGCCTGCTGACGGGTACCTTGAGCGCGACAGAGCAATTGTTAGGCACGGCAGGCAGGCACTAGTTTCAGGACCTAAGGAGTACTACTTCCGTAGCCGTGGCTCAGGTTGTTGGTACACCACTAAGTATGGCCTCTTGCAGGGAAGGGATACCTACCTAGTCTTTCCTGGAGGCGAGGTAGCTGAAGCACAACTGGTAGAAGGAGCCCTTACATGGAAGTCCCGTACGAGCACGCCAAGCTGACCGTCTACTGCGCCAAGCACAACCAGACTGTTGAGTTCGTTTCTGACGAGGACGCTGAATCGATACTCGACAGAATGCAGCTTTCTTGTGAGAGTGCCAACATAGAGAGAGACGAACTATGCCGGCAGCTTAAGCGACTCGAAGCTGCTGGAAGCAGACTAGCTCACGCTGACTGGGCGAAAAGACATCCAGAAGAGGCAAGGCAGTTTCCCGCTGATTACCAGCCAAGAATTCGTCCTGAGTACTTCGAACCCCACTACCAAGCAGCCATCAAAGAAGTCAAAGTCGAAATAGAAGGTACTCGAGAGGACCACCTGAACTGGATCGTTACCTTGGAGGAGGTGAAGAACAATGAGTGAGCCAGATACTCTCGTGTGGATTTCTGCGCGAGGAACTGCTGCGACGAAGCGTAGGATCAAGGTCCTCGCCGCCAAGCAGGACAAGACGATGCGTCTTGTCGCAGACGAGGCTTTCCGTAGGGGCCTCGACATTATGGAGGAGGAGCAGGCCAAGGCCGAACTCGACGCGCAGGACCAGGAGGAGGAGTGAGCGAGACACCAGAGACCGTAACCTACCATCAGATTGAGTTCCCGCATCACAATGGTGGTTGGTACGCCAATTCGATGAGCAGATTCGGTACTCTAGAAGAGGCCGTGGCGTACAGAGACGACATGATAGGCATGTATGTCGTCGATCCAGAAGCCGCAAACAGGTACAACCACTCTCGCATTGTTGAGGTCACGGAGACCAGAAAGGTAGTAGCGTGAGCGACGCAGACGGAACAGACTACCCGTACGACGACGCTGAAGAGTCGTATAGGACACTCAAATTCGGGTCAACCTCCCGAGCGTATGGGGGCCCTAGAGTCGCCTATGGCATACCGACCATGAGGGAGCAGGAGATTGTGAACACAGCAAAGAGCAACCACCAGTATCTCCTGGACTCACTTGCACGTAGTGAGAGAGCGCTCCAGGAAGCTGAAGCCGAAGAACGTATTAGGCTCGAGAAGTACGGCTACGATGAGTGGCCGATCGGAACAGTCATTACCTTCGACTACACCTTCGGTAAGGGAGCATTCCCAAACCAGCGCGACAAGGTGTACTCGTACGCCATTCTCAAGAGCGAAGCTGGCTGGTACAGCAGCGGTCCGCGGACGCCAGACGCTAGGTCATGGGACGGTATGATCACGTTCTGGGAGCGCGGCTCTGTCTTCAACATGAAGGTTGTCAAGGGCCGGAGGAAGTTCAGGCCAATTCTGCCTCCGCACATCCAGGAAGAGCACGGAGACTACGGTGTAATCTCGTGAACATTCCAGACAACTACACAATAGAACGCGAACGCGGCGTCCGCTGGTACGACATGCCTTACAAGGTCTACCGGAATGGCACATACGTTACAGAAACAGGAACCTTCTGGGGCGCTCGCCTCAAGATCAAGAAGGACAAGCGCAAACGACGTATGGGCACTACTACAGTATGGGAGGAGGGACCCTCAAGTGGCTAACGAAAGCAAGGACCTAGTCGCTGAAGCACTAGGAGAGTTCGCGGCAAGCAAGCTAGGCGACGCTAGCGGCCTTGTTGCTGCAATGATTCAGCAAAACTACGACAACTACGCTCACACGACGCAGCAGCTCATGGAGAGCTTCGAGAGGCAAGCCAAAGAGGCACAGGCCGTGCTCGACCTTATTCGTGCAGATATTACCGCAGTCTTCGAATCGCCACACATGCCCGCTCCATGGCTGGTCCAAAATTGCCTCTGGCCCGGCAAGGAGCGCGTGGAGGAGCTGCTCGAGGAACGTAAAGTCCATGCCTACGCAGAGGCATACTCACCCTTTAGGAAGTACTACGCATGAGAATACCGCTAGTAATACGCCGCAATGGCGACAAGACGGTCACGGTAGCAGCTACCTGTCCCTTGTGTGGGAAGCCGTCTATGGTCGAAAACATCCCGGAGGAGCCGTTCGACGCTTGGTGGCTCGACGGTCATCGAAATGGTCCGTTCATTCAGAACGCTCTTCCAACGCTTTCCAGCGGAGACCGAGAGGTCCTTATTTCAGGCACGCACAACAAGTGCTTCGATGACATGTTCCCGCCAGACAGTGACTGGGACGATGGCTAGCCTTACTATTCGAATTGGTAAGCTAGTCAAAGACTTTGTAGTTAGCCAGTTCGACGAGCCCTTTAGTCCTATTTACGGTGCGCGACTCCTCGATGCATCTCCCAGAGATGCCGCTACTCGCTTTGCCGTCCGAGTAGAAGGTGATCGCGAAATTATCTACGAAGTCCGAGTCAAGGCACTCGGCTTCAGAAAGGTGCAGTGAAGTGCTCACCAAGCAGGTAGCTGCAAGAGTCAAAGAGGCAATTCTAGCCGAAATGAGAACTACCGAGACTACGCAAATGCAGCTAGCTATTGCGACCGGAATAGATCCTAGTCATATTAGCAAGGTGCTCGCAGGCAAGGTAGTCGGCTCCTTTGACTGCCTTGAAAGACTAGCCAGCGCAGTCGGTCTTGAAATTGTAGTCAGGAGGAAGCAGTAATCGACAACCACAGCCCTGTGGATTCCCTGTCATCCGGGGACCGCGTTGGACACAGACACCACAGGGGCGCAAGCAAGTGGACATGACAAAGGAGAAGAAATGGCCTACATTGCTATGGCGGCAATCTTTAGCCCATTCTGGATAGGGGCGATCGTCTACTTTGCCTGCAGGAACTCGGACGCCTTCGGCTCAGGTCCTGCTGGCTCATTCGAGAACGAGGTACGCTAGTGGCACCTGCATCACATCCGGATCTCGACCTAGCTGCATTCCGAGATCAGGCACATCGCTATCTGGTAGCCAGATTCGGGGATAGTTACGTCTTCAGGGCACCAGAGACGTTCGATAACGTCCTCGAACGCTGGATCTGGGCAGTCGCAGCAGGCAATGTCGAATACTCTGAGGAGTGCATAGCAAAGATCGAAGTCCTGGCAGTCGCAGACAAGGAGCGGAAAAAGGAATGATCGACGCAGCTGGGCACGAGAACACCATTGAGTACCTCGCTGCCAACTACTGGTGGACCATATTCCTGTTCGGGGGAATTATAGGTGTCTTCTTCGAGGACCTAGGAGAGTTCCTCCTGAAGATGGCAGCGGCGATTACTGGCAGGGGTGAGGTTAGGCATCAGCGTCAGCTGGAGCTGGAGCGTGCACGTGCTAAGGCTGCTAAAGCTCAGCATAAAGCAATTGCGCCAGGGCCGTGCCGGCACTTTCACGTGCAACCTGTCTACAGCCGGCCCGCAAGTGAGCTAGATGAGCCTGAGCTAGTAGCTTGGGCCTGCCTCAACGAGCACTGCCGCAAGCAGCTGCCAGCCAACTTCGCCGTGTTCGAGGAGGAACAGGAGTGATATGGTCTCTACTAGACATTCTCGGCCTAATAGTAGTCTGCGCAGGTCCGTGGATCTGGGCAATGCACAAGGACGGGATGCTGTGACACCAAACAGATGGGCGCTCTGCATAAACACGCACAAGACCACCAGTAGAGGTGTATGGCACAAGATTCATCCTGACTGGGTAGGGCATACTCTCTGTGCTCGCATTATTATGCCAAGCTGGCGGCAGGAGAAAAACTTCCCACTCATGGACGACTCAGTAACCAACAAGGTCTGTGAACAGTGTTATAGGAAGGACAGGACTCCATGATCTTCAAGTGGACGCTCAGCTATCCTTCCCATCCTGCCAAGGGCAAGTGGCACAAGATCAACCCAGAGTACGTGCAGGAGACCCTCTGTGGCCGTCTCATTGCTCCGGACTGGCAACGAGAAATAGAGTTCCCGCCTGAAGACCCGACTAAGTCCTACCGCGTCTGTCGAAAGTGCCTCAAGAGGAGCCCAGGACTGTGAAAGGAATGTACAGCAGCACGGACGTCAAGGGCGTAGCGAGTATGGTCTACCTCTTCAACGCACCTCCGGGACATGACCAGCCTAGTCTAGTGACGCACATCTGGACGCGCCATGATATTCGAGGCAAGGGTTACGCGTCGAGGCTGTTCAATCAGGTCCTAGCAGACGCTGACAGACAGAACGTAGTCCTCATGCTTAGCATTCAACCTGACCCAGGTGGCTTGCCGTACTCGGCTCTGCACTTGTGGTATAAGCGTTGCGGCTTCATCTACTGCAGTGAGTATGACGACCCAACAATGATCCGCTACCCACAAGAGCTCAGTAGAATAGCTAAGCTCGCTTAAACTAGCGCTTAGACGCGTGTAGCTTTAGTCTAAATAACAAACGCTCTGCGCTGAATGGCTTTATATACAGCGAAATCGCGTGTAGTCTAACTAACTCTAACAGGAGAAGTCATGTTCGGAAGAGACAACCAAAGTCAGACCCCCTACTTCGAGGAAACCTTACAGGAGGATATGGTCGTTACAGTTCACTTCAAGAACGGTGAGACACTAGTCGTGGAGTCACAAGAGGGATGGGTCGACGACGATGGGGGAGCTACTTGTATGTGGCTAGACCCTCCACGCGGTTCGGGTAGGTACTACCGAATTCCTATAGACGGTATTCTGTACTGGACAGAAGAAGGCGGAAAGGCAGGACAGTAATGGAACTAGTAGACGCAATCTGGGTGCAGGATCCAGGACGACCCATACTGCTCAATTTCGGTCCGACAGTGCGTACCTGGCATGTACAGGACAAGTACGCTCCGACGTATCCTCGAACGTTGTGCGGCCTACAAATTACCACTCGCGGTCCTAGAGCCTGGACTAAGTTCAGGAAGAGCTCTCCAACGTCTCTCAAGAACACAAGCGCTGTGGCGGAACGTATCTGCTATGAGTGCGAGCAAGCCAACCTGCCTCGCTAGTCATCCCAAGTCAAAAAATTACCCAAAAAATGTCCCCTATAAACCTCTTGTGTTACCATAGAGGCCTATGATATAATTGATCATAGCCAAAATTATTACTCCAAACCTGTTCGGAGGAGGCCAAATTGACGAAGCCCAGTACAAAGTACGGACGGTTGGTTATCGAAGCCGACGCGTACTTGCGCTCTACGTGCTCAAACGGTACGCGCGTACAGGTTAACTACCAAGAGCTAGCAGAGAAGCTCGAGTGTCCGGCGTCGAACATGTCTGCAGCTTTGCTAGCCCTGTCGCAAATACAAGACAGTGGCCTCCGACGCGTTAAGGGTGGCGTGTATGAGTACAAGACGCCCGAGCACTACCCGCGTGAATTGGAAGAGCTAAAGAAGTTTGTACGCAACCCGCCAAAGGCAACAACACGCTCGCACTTGATGAGCGAAGTCGTGGTACACCTGCGCGAAAAGTATGGGCCAGGTGAAGTTATTACTGCCAACCTTGTAGCAGAGGAACTCGACGCTCGACCAGGCTCAGTATCGAACGTCTTCCTCAAACTAGTTGAACTAGCGGTACTCGAGACTACCAACTTCAAGGGTACGTACAGAGTACGACAGCTACCAGGACGCTCCGAGTTCGCAGTGCCAGCCAGTGGTCCGCAAGTAATCATAGATGACCTGTCTGGCATGCAAGCAGCCACTGTGGACAACGCTGTAGAAGACACCAAGAAGCCTGTGACGCCTGCAGACGTCGCGTCTCGCGTAGCATCTGTACAGGCACGCGTAGAGAAGCGCCTGTACAAGGAAATCAGCGAGACCAAGGACGGCAAGATCGTTGTACAAGCACCTGATGGCAGACTCTACACACTGGAGGAACTGTAGTGCACGACGCTAACAACAAGCCAATGAAGGGTGTCAACGTTTGGCTCAACGCTGAGCTGCTCAACTTCCTAGCAGGCTGCATGGAAGACCTGTATGGTGAGAAGGGCGTCTGGAGCGACGACGTAGCCGACACGAACCCCAAGAAGATCCTAGACGCGCTAGGCAAACTTGGCTGGGAGCGTACGAAGGACGCCTACGGCGACAAGGCTATCAAGTCCACGCACTACCCCGCCAGTACTCCACCACTAGTAACAGACGAGCTACGGGCGACAGTTGTTCTGAAGAGAAGCGGTGTCCTAGCTCTCGACATACGACCCTTTGGGATGTACTAATGCTAGAACCGCTAGGACCTGACGAATGGCGAGTTATTGACGAGGACGACACCAAGGAGTACGCGCGAGGCTCAGAAGCGCACTGCAAAGAGTTCATGGAGGCTAGACCGGAGTACTACTACGTTCTGGAAGACCCGTACGGGACAATTTACGACCAGTTCTGGGACGATGGAGAATCTCGCTACGAACCAATCGCAGAGAGGGAGTAGTCATGACGTACATTATGAGCAAGCCAAAGCCACCACAGCCAGGAAGGCAACCCTCCAAAGTCCAGCACGTGTGGCACAAGCTACGTCAGACCGACCCAGTCATGATTACCGAGTGCGGCAAGAAGCCAGGAGAACACTGGTCCCTACCAAAGAGGAACAGACCGGTTCTGAAAGAGGACGAGAGGTTCTGCGCGAACTGCATCGGGCACTAACCTCCTCTGCGCGTCTGGCTGGATGTCCTCAACGCACCCATGGCATAGAAGTCGGCCGACACCTGACAAGCGTAGTCCGTAGTCAGGTCAGCCTAGTGGTGACGCGGCTCCAGCCAGGCTCGGAAAGGAAGGTGAGATTAATGCCTCTATTCAAGGGGAAGACTAAGGCAAAGCCAGGCAAGGAGATGTACATCAGGTCTGGCGGTCGCTCAGGCCGCTGGCACAGGCTCGACCCTCGAAATGGGAGAAGGACAGCCTGTGGCATTGACATCGACACCATGACATGGGGTCTTCCTGTTCTACAGGTACCAGTTCCTGACTCGCAAAGCGTGGACCCAATCTTCTGTCGCTTCAAGGAATGCAATCCCAACTACAAGTAACGAGAGGAGGAACATTGGCAACCAGACGCACGGTAGAGCTCGCCTGTGACCTACCAGGAAGGCATGCCGACTACGTCGAGACTCACAGCTTCACCCTAAACGGGCAAGACTATGAGTTTGATGCATGTACGAAACATGCCCAGAGCTTCGCCAGCGTTGTAGGAAAGTTCACCGACTACGCTAGAGTAGTCAAGCTGGATAGTTCAAGGCCTGAGCCGCGAATTCGAAGGACAGCCGAACGACGACACAGTCGTGATATTCGGGCCTGGGCTAAGGAGAGCGGAATGGATGTCGGCGATGTCGGCAGAATTCCAACCAAAGCCGTAAGAGAGTACGAGAAAACACACTAGGAGGAAACGTGCCAAACCTGAACCCAACGCACATCGAGGACAAAGTCAACTCCTGGAAAGCAATCCAGGAAGAGTTCGGCTCCGATGTCATCGTCGTCTACAAGCCCAAGGGCCTCAACTACTACATTACTACGTCGCAGATCTCGCCAATGGCTACGACAGAGATCATCCACGATCTCGCTGAGCGAATGGACAAGCCAGCCGAAACGGCTAAGAGCGTCGTCGCCAAGACTACGCCGCCACGAGCGTACAAGTCGAGAACGACCAAGAAGGCAACCCTAGCTACAGCTACGCCAGTCAGGCGCACACGCGGTCCGGATAGGAAGCCACGCAGTAACGGCAATGGCATACTCTCCATGGCAGAGTGGCACCGCAAGCACGGAACAGCCTCCTACACGTCGAAGGCTACGCGAGAGGCCTACAACAAGTACCGTGCAGCTCAAGAGGCCAAACGAACTGGCACGGTGATTCACGCTGCCAAGAACAGCGCACGCAAGGAAGTCGGCCTAGAGCCGCTCAGGCCCTCGAACTACAGCGACATTAGCAGCATACTCAAGCCGGACATGTGATGGCAGAATTCACCACTGCGGCAACTCTAGCAGGCGAGGCGGTAGCGTACAGAGTGCTAGTCTCGCTCATGGAGAAGCCAGACGTATACCAGATTAACGTGTACAGGCAGCTAGGCATCTACACTGCCACAATCACGTTCATGGCAACGCCTCTAGTCGCAGTCGACCCTGGAGAGTCAGTAGGCCTAGCCATATTCGAAGCAGGGCCCTGGCAGCCAGGTAGGACAATAACCGCGCACGGAGAAGATCTGTTCCATGCTCTTGTAGAGTTGAACAGCATGTACGACGAGCGACAGGCAGAAGCGGATGTCGGGACGTGACTTTATACCCGACCGACCAGGCAGAATGTACGCCCAAGGCACGGCGCCAGAAGACTTCGAACACGACGTAAGGTGGTCGCCAGCCATTGTCGGCCAGGACCTAGCTATCAGGATGTACTGTTACACCTGCAAGGAGGGCAGGTGCTTCTATGGCGAGTACGTACAAGCAGACTTCGTGCGCGCAGAATTCCAGCATGCAGGAATTCCAGACTCTCCGCCCCCAAGTGTCCCTTAGGCCTACAAAAGAATCCAAAGGAACCTGACAAAATTCCCTTGAAGGTCCAATGGGAGCCTCGCTATAATTAGATTGAGAGATTGCAAGAGGGCAACCTCTCGTCCGCAGGTAAATCCTGACACGGACGTAGCAGGAAAGGAACCCAATGGCGGAGCACGAGCACCACGAGGCCGAGCACACTGAGGCGCAGACCGAAACGACTGAAGAGAAGGCGCAGCCAACCACCCCAGGCGTACAGCGGCCACCGCTGCCTGAGGGGATCGTGTCACCTATTACGGCACTGAACCACCTGAAGCAGAAGGGGCACGCGCCTCAGGACTTCAAGCCGCAGCAGATGTACGGGTTTGTAAAGAACCCGGGCAAGACCGACCCCTTCCCCGTCAAGCACTACGACGCTGAGGGCAACGAGCACGCTGCGCCCAAGGTCGACGAGCACGGCATCACGCGTACGCGACCTGGTGTCAAGATTTCTGAGGTCGTGGACTGGTGGGGTCGCAAGGGCGAGCGGACCCAGGCCAAGCTGGCTGAAAAGGCCGAGAAGGCCAAGCAGGCTGCTGAGAAGGCCGCTGCAGGCAGTGAGCCCGTTGAGGCTGAGGAAGAGGGCAATGGCGACATGGCCGCTGACTCAGCTGAGTACGAAAACGTAGACGAGGCCGAGTAACGACCTCCTGAGTTTGCTGTGAGAGAATACAAGCCGAAGGCGTCGTAGTGCAAGCGGCGCCTTTTAGGGAGAACCTCGGATGGCGCAGTCCTCCTGACGCGTGGAGTGAACACTCTCATAGCGAATGGGGCGTGTAGCTTAATGGCAAAGCCGGCGCAGTTGCCCACACTCCTGCGCATCCTGGTTCGACTCCAGGCACGCCACGTAGTACATTTGACAACTAAATAGAGGCTTGGGCGCCTGCTGATAAGGCCGTTATTACCCGCCAGTCGTTGGTTCGGCTAACGGAAGGTCAAAGTACGCAGGCGTCCTCGTAAACGGCCGGGGTGTTACACTGACACCGAAGTGGGGGAGTAGTGACCTTCGCGAAGTCCCTGTCAAGCATTATGGGAACCCGGCGTTAAGATACCGTCAGGCTACGAGTAGCCGCTAACGCTAGTCCTTGCGCGCGAGGGCAACTCCTGGGTCCGGCTCACTTCAGGTCGCGCTGTCGAAGCCGTGGCCGCTGAGCTCATCCCCAGGTGTGTTAGAGTAGGTAGCTCAGCATCCTTCCGACCTAGGGTGTTTACGGAGCCAAAGAGGTTTCACAGCAGAGGGCTATTGGTCCCGCCTACTAGCCTGACGGTCAAGCGTCCTGCTCAGGTGGAGCTCCCGGGAGCAAGCAAGCGTGGCAACGGCGTGCTAGCCCAAGTCCCACCGTTGACATTTGAGCAGGACTTAAGCGTGCCCGACCAGGGTACTCGGCGTAGGAGCGCACGCCTTAACGCCCCTAGGGAAAACTGTCAGCCACCGCAGCAGTGAGTACCGGCCCTGGTCGGGCACCCAGTGGCCGGCTTGAAAAACCGGTGGGTGGCAGCCTGCGGCTGGGCGGCATGGCTCCCTGCCAGGAGTCCATGTCGTACCAGTTTCATTTTTTGACAAAGGAGTGTAATACAATGGCAACCCTAGTCCTCAGCGACCTCGAAGAGGAAGTAATCCGATTTGTCCTCGATACCACCCTAGAACAGTGGGAAGATCAAGCTGAAGGACAGCGAAACATAATGGCAGGCGATCCCTCGTTGACCAGCTTGGAACAACTACTAGAGCTAACAGGCGACATGGACAAGCTATACAAGACACTCAAGCGAGTCAGGGCCAGGCTCGACATGTTGGAAGTCTAGGAGGTGAATGTGACTACCGAATACGGAAGTGCTCCTCCCAAGCTGTTCATACACTGCATAACAGTGTTTGAGCAGATGCGGCGAGAGGCGACCTACGTCGAGCTCTCAGAGGGAGGTGACAAGAGGCAAGTACCAGTATACGAGGGATTTCTGACCAAGCTGTTTCAGAGGCTCGGTCTGGCCACGCCTATGTATACTGCGGTGATGCGCCGCCTCCAGTTGATGGGCTGTGTGAGACAGCTCAGCCGAGGCGGAGGCAGTGCACCATCACGATGGGAGCTGCTCGAAGAGCCTGAATACGGTACCTTCGAGGAGTGTGAATCCAAGAGAGGCACCACTCGACTGAGCGTGGTTGAAGGCCAGGTTGAAGACCTGACCAAGCGAATCCAGGAACTAGAAGAGCTGAAGGACACAGGATCGTAATGACAGACACAACCCTAGAAGAGGCTAAGCGTTGCCCGGCTTGTCAAGAGCCAGGAATCCTCCTGAACAGGCGCCCGGCCCCTAAGTCAGCACATATGCCACAGGGGACGATGGTCGAGCTGTACGAGTGCAGGAACGATAGATGTCCGGATTACTTGCCGCCGACGATAGTCGGAATGTCGACAATTGCTCCTGGCTCTCGTTACAGGTTTGCAATTCAGGTCAATCCAGACGGAACAGTACCGCCGAAGGGTACGGGAGCCTCTTCGCCAAAGAACTACGAGCTACCAGGCGTACACACTAACGTAGCACAGCAAGCACGAGATCAGCTCAGGCTCATGGCAGCATCAGACGAACGCGGGGGCAACAGCCAAGAGGCAACTGAAATAGCAAGAGATCTGGGGTACCCAAGATGAGGAAGGCGTCCATGGCAGTAACAGTCACGTTCGTAATTCTCGTAGCGGTTTATCTCCTCCTTGTTAGAAAGGCTTGGAAGGGCGGCAAGAGTAGGTGAGCAAGCGACTCTCCAGCTGGAAGAGCTTCCTCTGGCACCAGCGGTTTGGGTACTCGATGCCTGACAGCCCAGCCCCTGTGGAATCTCCTGTCAAAAGGGAGCCGCGCCCTGTCAGGCCAATGCAAGCAACTGCTCGCATGGGACACTACCTCGACCAGTCTGGTTCGTCAGAAGGACAGTACACCAGTAGCACAACAGTTCAGCTCATGCATCTCAC
>Ga0210390_10000678_pt1 | contig 35692 bp, 36 predicted proteins | sample IncBWH11OmetaG_FD_161050 | JGI IMG/M metagenome (GOLD analysis project Ga0210390, IMG submission 161050) | Forest soil microbial communities from Barre Woods Harvard Forest LTER site, Petersham, Massachusetts, United States - Inc-BW-H-11-O ...
GCCCGCGAAATGCATTTCAAGCGTCTTGAGGCTACGCATGAAAGCGCTTTGGCCCGCTACCGCAAGCAGATCGATGAACTGTTGAACTCCGAGAACACACCTACCATCGATCCGGTTTCTGCCAAAGGTTTCCGTGACCGCGCGGATAAAGGTCTTGCCGATCGCAGCGTGGATGCCCTGGCCCAAATTTGCCGCGAACTGGCGGAACTCATTGACCTGGCCGAGCTGGCGAAGGGCAATTCGGGAGCAGCCAAAGTTTTTGGCACTCGCGAGCATAGTTCGACAACCGTGTTTGCCGGCGCCGCAGCATTGGCCGGCGACGCTCCAGAAAGCGCTGCACCATCAGAGGCGTATAAGGCAAGCGAGACCGGTCGCGAATGGGAAGAAGTAGTTCAAGCAGACGCTCACCATCAGCAAGAGGAAAGCGGTGCCGGCGAAAATTACCTCAACAAGATCTAAACGTTATGGCCAGAGATTTCACGCGTTCAGCCGGTATGCAGCAGCCTCCACCTGTGGTTGTTCAAGCGAAACCGCCGACAGCCAACGGGGTATCACAAACTCAAGTCCCGCCTCCCAAACGGAGTTGGCAACCGCAAATTTCTACTCCACCTCAACAGAACGACCGAGAAACCGAAATTGTAGAGGCGCTTAAAAATCCCGAGTTCCTGCAAATCATCTCCCAAGTCCTAAAAGATCGAAAGGAAGCCGCGATCGACGCGGAAGAATTTGTGCGCCACGCGGTGCGCCAGATTCAATCTCGCGATCTGGAGGCACACGATAAACTGGTGCAGTGCGCACCTGCTTCAGTCCAGGCAGCGGTCAAAAAACTAGCGGTGATGGGCCTGAGCCCGAATGCGGAACAAGGCGAAGGGTGGCTATTGCCTCGCTGGAACAAGCATGCCGCTTCCTATTGTGCGATTGCGGTGCCTGGAGTACGCGGGATGGAAAAGAAGCTCATGGAGACCGGCAAAGTGGCCAATATCGAAGCCAGGGCGATCTATCTGCAGGACCAAAGCAAGGTGCGGCTGGGCACCGAAAACGTGATCGAGCACGAAGTGAATTTTTGCCCGGACTCAGACCGCCCGAATCCGATCGTCGGCGCTTACGGGATCGTGACCCTTAAAGATGGGAGGCGCGAGATTGCCGTCAAACGCCTTTACCAGTCGCCTCCGAAAGAGCCCAGGCAAGAGCAACAACAGCAGCCTGAGAAAGAAAAATCGCGCGGGTACATGGACGAGGAAACCAATGCGAAATATCTGGCGCAGCGCCCTGCTATGCGAGGTGCGCTCAATAAGTTTTTCAAGGAGGACCGCGCCCTCCAGGCGCTCTTGGAAATGGAGAACGAATCGTACGAATCCGCGATTAATCGCGACGCAACAGACGCCACTAAAGTCAAAGTCGATCCAAGAGAAAATACTATCACGGTTCCCTTAGCCCAAGTCGGGGCCGGCCATCAGGCGCAAAACTCTGCTCAGCAACAGCTCGCTGACAGGAATCCAGTCAACCAAATGGCGGATAAGATCCGCCAGCAATATAAGGAGCAACCCGAAGTCGAACGGGGAGTTCGGGTCTAGAAGAGTGTCTCCAAACCGTCCTGTAAAAACGTGTTACGTATGAACGAAAAACAAACCACTAATACCGCACCTCTAGCCAAGGACGGCGACATCGCCGTGTTCTTGCGTCGAACCGTATCCGTCCAAGGAGTCGAAGTGCCGATCTATAACGTGTCTGTCGGAAAAAGAGGGGAGCGATCTTACGTCGAAGTTTACGGCAACGTCGCCGGCCGCCGCCTGGACCCTGAGATGATTCTGGCGCTGATGCAAGGTGAAGCCATTGAAGTCGATTTTCCCTCAAGGAATGGCCCGAGCTATGTTGCAAGCCTCGTCAATGGCGGCCTAAAGCAGGAGACATTTGAGGGCCGAACAACCAATAAGCTAAACATGGTGAAGATCGGCCACCTCATTGACCGCAATGGAGAACAGTTCGGCTACAAGGTGCCAACTGCGGAGGGTGGATCCCTGGAATTCTACAAACAGATTCGCAGCGGTCAATTCCCGAACGCTCCAGCAATAGAACTCGACGCGCGGGACTGCTATGCCTTGGTGAAAGGCGGAGCAGGCACCGAAATTACAAAAGATCTTGGAACAGTCAAAATGACGGGGACCGTCGATAAAGTGGTAGGCGAGAAAACTTATACCCGCGCTCAATTGGCCGTCCGCTACTCCCCCGAAATCTTGCAAACGCTCAAAGAAGGAAGCTCTCAGCAGCAGGGGACTGACGAAGAGCGGACCATCAAGGCATAAGCTTTCAATATGGTCGCCGAGTTCCACGCGATCCCGCGCTTATCAGCGTCCGGGATGTATAGAGTCTTTGCGTGCGCTGCCAGTCACGCCCGCGAATGGGAAGCGTACGATCTTCGTTCCCTTTATGGTGTTCCGCCGACGGAAATCCCGCAAGAGGCCATTAGTGGCACCCAACGCCACCACCTCCTCTCGTCGATTCCTTTTTTCTCTGCCAAACTTGGGATTGGCAAACCGCTGAATTTGCATCAGGCGATGCAGTCCGAAGCGAGTAATTTACAGATTCGGTTCGAGTCGCCGCCCGACTACTGGTTCTGCTACAACGCGATCCTCAAACGCAATCGTCTGATCACCCATGTGATCGAACAGCTTGGTCCCGCGAATATCGCCAAGATTTCAATTCGCCTGGACGATCAACGGCTTTATCGCTCCGTGTCGCTCGGAGGGCAGGGAGGAGGCAGCGCGGAAGTTTCGGGTTTACCCGATGTCAACGTCACGATCCGGACGCGAAGCGGCGAGCTTTATGCCGTGATCTGTGATTACAAAAGCGGTTGGAAAGAGCAGACGCCGGCGCCGCAGAACAAGCAACTGCTCACCCTCGTTCATTTGTTGGATCGCCAGGAACCCTTGAAAGGCGCTTACGTCAGTCTTTTGGCCAAAACCCATCGCAACGATTTCATCGATGCCGCCTACTATAACCGCCCGCTGTTACAGGAAGCCGGCGAAGTAGTTGAAAGGAAGGTCCGCGAGGCGGGCCAACTGGAACGACTCTACCGGGCTGAGATCCCAGGCGCATTGGTCGAAAAGCCTCTTTCCCAGGGTTTAACAGCGCGCCTGGAGGCTGGTTCCAAGGTCGATGTGAGCCATTGTGCGCTTTGCTCGGGCAAAGTGTGCTGTTCCAAACTCAGGGAAAACCTGGGCGAGTTTAAACGCAATGAACTGGATCCAAGGCAGTCGCTTGTTGACGCATACAGGGGCATCAAACGCCGGATCAAGCCCACGAAAAAGAATCCGAAAGGAGCTACGATGACTACACAGGAACTCTCTCGCGCGCTCATCGAAGTGCGCCGTGTCACCGATCAAATCAAGCTCTTTACAGCTCTCGACAAAGAACTGAGCGACATTGCGCGGGGGATGCTTGACAACCATCATAGGATTTCAGGCGTGGCACTCCGGGATGGAAACGAACGGTTTGCGCTCAAGGAAGGAGTTACCCTGGGCGGCGTCACTGAGCGGTTGCAGCAGCTCGTTCCTGGACTAGAGAAAGACTCCTTTATCAACCAGTTTGGCAATCTCAAACTGGCGGATGTTCGTGCCTATCTTGCGAGTAGCCTGGCCATCGAGGAATCCGTCGTGATGGAGCGACTCCAGGAAGCCCTGAAAGACGGGAACCCGTTTTTCATGAAGCCCGATCAGCCGTCCGTCGTGGTCGATCCGACTGCCCTGGAGGTAGACCAGGGAGAGTCCCTGGAGGAAGTTTCGGCGGGACGTATTTCAAATCGTATTTAATTGACATATCCACAGAATATTTTGTTGCGCGTAATCTCTTGAACACTCATGATCGCCCGCGAACTTCGAAACCAATGGGCGAAGAGCAACCGGAAATTCGTAAAACTCCTGTCGAAAACAAAACCAGGCCCGATCCAGAGGAAAAGGATCTTTCTGGCCTGCCGGTTCGGCAGATCGTTACATTCAAGCGGGAGAAAAATATCTGGCAGGTTATCGCATTTGCCTCGCTCCTGGCGGCAATAGGCGCGATCCTTTTTTTCCACTCCCAGGAGGGCGCCAAGCCTTTCGTATATGTGGTCGATGGGGCAGGGACCATCCACTTCGGCCCCTTGGAGGTCCTCAATCCGACTTCGACCGTCTACACCACGACAGCGCTTTGGGCCACGCAAGCCGCTTTCCAGCGTTCGCCGGTGGGTTTTGACTTGCCCGAACTGGTGAGCTCGTATTTCCGCGCCGACGCCGGCGCGAGACTCAAAAACGACCTCCAATCTCAGATGCCGACGATCACGGCTGAGAGCCTGCACATTAAGCCTGAGATTGAGTCCATCCAGTTCATCAAGGAACAGGGGAAAGTGGCCATTATGCGGGTGCGAGGTCAACTGACTCGCGCAGGTAATCTGACCGAACAGGAAATGCGCCGACCGGCCCTGCCCTTCATCCTGAATCTCGCCATCGTGCCCAATCCGAGGCTCAGCCTAAAAGACACCGTCCCGTTTGTCGTTAGCGACTACAAAGCGTTTATCGACTATTCCGCCAACGACGAGTCTTCCCCTGTCGGGGGAAGTAACCCGAACGCCGCTCCAAGAGTTGCTCCAACTTCTGCCGCTACGTCGGAAACTCCCGTCCCACAGCTGAGCGCTTCGCCAACCGCAACTGCCCCATGAGAGCAAGAGCATCAGCGATTCTTTGTTCCACGTTGGCGGGTGCCTTTGGCGCCGTCCTCACTACGGTCCAAGGCCAAATCATCCTTCCAGGCCCCGATCCGCAGATTCGCCGGATCATTCTGGATGAGAACGTCACGCAGCTAATACCGACTTTTGAAAAAACCACCACCACCGTTCTTTTCCCCTACGCGATCGAGGACGCGAGCGGCGTCGGGTTCAGCAAGGACCCCACGAAAGTGCGAGGCGATTTCTATATCAAGACCGAACCAAAATCCCCGAAAATCGACATCGTACCGATCGACGATCTCAGAGTTCGCACGAGTCCATTGGAGAGCGGCCAGGGACGCAACCTGAACGTCTTTGTGGATGGCAAGGTCTACGTATTGGACTTTTTTCTAGCGCCTACCCAGGCTGATGCCGCAACCAAAGTTGCTTTTATCCGTTTGGAGGACTTGAAACCACAGCAGCCGGTCACTCCAGTGTCGCTTGAGCCATCGCCACCACAACAGAATAATGTTACTAGATCCTTGCTGCCACCTAAATCGCCCTTTCAGCCTGCCGGCGCAGCCCGCGTCCTCGGTGTCTTGGACGAAATCAAATTGATCTCAGGTACCTACGGCGATACCAGACAAAAACTCCTGGCGCAGATGCCGCACATTAATTTGAGCGATCGTATGCAGCGGGATGTGAATAATCCCGCTTTGCAGTCCGAAGACACAACCGAATACGACGATTTCACGATCCAGCTGGTTAGGGTCATCCGGAACAACAAGATCGACGCGTTAGGATTCGAGATCCTGATCACGAACAAGACGGACCACGCGATCTATTTTGATCCCGAATCCTTTGGCGCAAGAGTGGGGGAGAACGTTTTTAATCAGGTCACCTCTGATATCAGTCCGACCCTTTCCGCCAAAGCGCAGATGAGGGCGTGGTTCGAGATAATCACCTCTCCAGACGGCACACCCAATTATCTGAGTGTGGATAACTCGTTCAGCGTGCTGCTAACAGAGGTTAACGGGCTTGGTGGCGAGAAGATTAAGTGTGTCCCAAGTCGCTCACGGATTATAGGCACGCAAACAGAAGGCAAAGAAAGCGTTCACTAGGGGAATTGTTTCGCTATGGCTATTCTTCCTCCTTGGTCCAGATTCAAAGCGATCGTTTTCCAGAACCAGGCTGCCGTCTCGATCTGGATCATTGTTGTCGCGCTCGCCGGAGCATTTATTTATTCGCGCTTTGTCGTTCAGCCGGCTCAGGAGGCGCAACACCAGGCGCCAACAACCGTTACCGCCCACCGAGTGCCTGGGTCGGGGGAACCTCCTCATATGCCCGACCAAAAGGATGTCGTTACTAGGCAGGTCGCGCCAATGCGGGCTCAAGCGCCTCCAGCAGAGCGCGTTGTCTATGAGCAGAACGAGACCGGAAAGCCGGTGTCAACGCCCACCCCACTCGCGCCGGAAACGCTGAATGTGATCGAGGGGTCGCCGCAGCCGGCAGCAACGCCAGCTCCGCCTCCTAACGCTCCTGCGCCACCTTCGCAGCTCTCGGGCGATGAGTTGGCGGTATCGCAGCTCAGCCATCGTGAACCAATCCGTCAATTCTCGGGGCGTTGGGCTCCGTACGGCCGCTTGATAAAAGCGAAACTCTTCAACACGGTCGATAGCTCAATTGCAGCCACCCCAATTATTGCGCTGACTCAAGAGGACATCTGGTTCAATGGGGAAAAAATTGTTCCGATTAACTCCGAGATCCACGGTACTTCTCAACCGGACGTGATCCGAGATCGCATCGCCGGCAATACGGACTTTGTGATCGTGCTCCGCGGCGATGGCTACTACCAAAACGGCACTGAGCTAGTGGTCAAAGGGAAAATTCTCGATCGTGATGACGCTGATGCCGATCAGGGTGTGTGGGGGATCACCGATGGAAGCTACGGCATGAAAGGAGAAATCATTCAGTCCGCAAATGACAAAGAATTGCAGCTCTTTGTTTCCACCTTTCTCTCGACCGCCGCGCAAGGGCTGCAAACAACAAACACCAACAACTTTAGCGGGACCACGCAAGTTGAACCAACCGCACGCAACGCTTTGCTCGCCGGCACATCCGGCGTGTTAAATCAGTACGCGGAACAGATGCTCCAATACATCAAAAAAAATGGAGAATTCGTCCGGGTGGCGGGCGGACATTTGTTCTATCTTTACGTCGAACAAATCCTCGATCCGGAGGACAACAGGGTAGGGGCCTCAGAGTTAGCTTCCTTTAAAAGGAAGCGTGCGCGCGAGGACGAGGAAACCGACGAATCCTTCCGCCGGAGCAATAACCAAACGGTTGATCCTCTGACAGAGGCGATCCGCGCCAACGCGGCGGTCCGGGAGCAACCTTTCCAGCAGCCCGGTGGTATCCAGTACCCAGGTTACCCACCGCTGACTCCGGGAGCAGAACGCGACCCGAATGCCGTCTACGGGCCGAAAGCGCCGCAAATCCTTAACACGCCACAATAAAATCATGGCGACATTTTTCCAATGATTATGAAATCCAAGAAATACTTACTACTCTTGGGCATCGGCCTCGTGTTCCTCGCGGGTTGCGCCTCGCAGCCTCGTGTGGTGGTTGTCCACGAACCCAACCCCGAACAACCGCCCACTCACATTCCCTTGCAAAGCGAGGCCAATGTGATCATCCCAGGCCAGACCAAAGCATATCCAGTCGCACGGTACATCGATCCGTCCAACCCGAGAATCATGCATGAGCGGCACGTAATCTATCGCCGGGAAGAGGATGATCGTTGGCGGCTTGCTTCCAATGCGCGCCAGCAAATCCTGATCGGCAACCTGGTAAGCGATTCACGGCAGGAGCGCAGAGCCGCGCCCTACGCTCAAGAGCTGCCTAATCTCCTCAGGAAAAATCAGGAGGAAGCTCAGGCATTGAATGCCACTCTGCAGGATCAAAACAGGCAGACAGCTGAGGTCGCCCAATCGATCCGTAACCTGGGCGAGGGAATGCAGGCCCTCAACAGGCGCTTAGGAGTCGTGGAAAAGAAAGTCGGGCCAGTACAAGGACGCCCCTCTCCGCAACCAACGGTTCCTCCCAAGTACCAACCTCAGCCCCAGGTGGCTCCTTCTGCGTCTCCAAATCCCAGCGCAACAGACGTCAATCCAGACGGCAAATTCGAACAGTAGTAAGACAACAGCGTATAAATATGGGTGGCAAACGGAAGGTGATCATCCTGATGGGATTGGGTGCATTCGTTGGGGGTAGTGGCCTCGCTGGCGGTTATTTTGGTCTTCGGGAGGTCTTGGCTCCGCAGGACAGCTCGCTAGTCAGGCGCGTCGGTCTTGCCGGGGTCTATCTGGTGGAGCGTGACGGCCAGAAGTTTCTAATAAACTCGCTTGGCGGGATGGCGAAGATTGAGAGTCCTACGGTTTCAACGTCAATCTCAGTCGATGCGCGACCGTCAAGTTCGCCAATCGCCTCAGAGTCGAACGCCCTGCCGACTCCTCCAGCAACTTCCTATGCGGCGCACATCCTGGAGCTATATCGTCAGTCGCTCCTCGATAGTAAACAGTACTCCGAAAATGCTGCTCTTATGGAGCAGCAGGCGGGCGATTCAGCGGTCGACGCACCCCCGAAGCGTTCTTCGTTTGTGGAGGATCGCCAGAGAAAAGATCGGCCACAAACACCGGAAGCAACGCCATCACCTGTTTCTGAAGGGATGGTGCCAACGCCAACGCCGTCGCCTGGTGCTGAAGTGACCCCGGCGCCAACGGCCTCGTCGTCGCCCCCTCCGAAAATCCTCAAGGGTGTTGAGAAGGCGAGTGCTCTAGCGCCAACGCCATCACCAATTGCTCAACCGTCTTCCGCGAATGACAAAGTCATTGATGCGTTCCATCCTCCGATGACCGATACGCCGGAGAACACCGGCAAACGCCAGGCGTCCTGGGCGGGATTTCTTGCGGCGCAGAACATCATCCATTCGACGCAAAGCGCTATACTGGTGCTGCGGCCTCCTGGCACAAGCCAGTCGAAAGTAGGGTCACCTGCAGACACGGCGCTCAGCAACAGGCCGTATATCGCCGATAACGACATGGGTAGCGTACCGACCACTGATGGAACAGAAACTTACACGATCCTGAAGCCATCACCGCCGCCATCGTCCGATGATCTGGTTCCTTCAGCTTCAACGTCTCCTACGACCTCGCAGGAGCCTGAACCTGAACCAACGTCTGCCGCGCAACCAAAGTCACGCCCGAAAACGGCCAAATCTGTGAAAAAAACTGATCCACGTGCTGATAATAAACCGTCATTCTGGAGGATGATGTTTCATAGCAAAATGACCGGAGGATAAGCCTATTAGATGGGAACAAAACTTTAGAAAAAATAATAGGGTAAGGAAGCAAACTTTTGCTGCCTCTCTTTAAAGCCTAGTGTGTCACGTATCATTGTTTTCCTGTTTTATGTCAGTATCACCGCATGGAAGCGTTTCCGAGATCCAAGTCAGGATCCATCGCGCAGGACTGTCCACCCTGGTTGCGATTGAGGTCATCAATGTCGATTACAACGAAGAGGAACAAGTCACCGGCCTCCAGTTGGGTCCGGCCATCGTCCAAGAGACGGTGGAAATTCTAGACGGCTACACCTATTTCCGTGAGGGAGAGGCAGTGTCTTTAACCAGAGAAGAATTGTCCAAGATCGCCAAAGTTGTTATCCGCCGAAATCAAGTACTGAGTCCTGTCGAGGTATGAACGGGGGAGGCGAATGGGTCACGGATACCATCTGCAAACCCCAACCAGACCCAATGCTCAATTCCTTCCACGCTCAAAGGCCATGGGCTTCCTTGAGCTCTTTTCAATGACACCCCATCCCGATCGAGAGACAATTCTGCGGATAATGGGATTGAAGTCGTTCTTAAAGGATCGCCTTTTCGGTCAGGATGACGCGATCACCGTAGTCGCGGACGCAGTCAAGATTGCCGAGTTGGGCGTTCGACGCATTGGAAAACCCAAGGCCGCATTTCTTTTCCTCGGACCGACCGGTGTCGGAAAAACAGAACTAACCAAGCTCTTGACAATCTTCCTCTATGGCAGCCGTGCCGGCGAGCGCCTCTTGCGTTACAACATGGCGGAGTACGCCGATGAAGCTGTGGCGCTCGGGCGGTTACTCGGATTCAATTCGAGTCAACAAGGAGATTTGGGCGACGGTCTTGACCATCTCAACAAGCTGGGTGGTGGTGTGATACTGGTCGACGAAATCGAAAAGGCGGCGCCAAAGGTGGGGAAGATTTGGCTAGCAGGCGTCGATGAAGCCGAAATCGGTTTTGCGAATGCAACCCGCAAAAAGCTCGAAACCAGTTATGTGATTATGACCAGCAACCTGGGCGCTACGGAAGCGATGCAGATGCACGACTCCGGCGAGACAGCGATGAAAAATGTCCTTCGCGATAAAGCGATGAAGTTTTTCGGACCGGAAATGATTGGGCGATTCGAGCGCTGGACGGGCGTGGTGGTGTTTAACCGGCTCTCCCCGGAAATTCAGAATCTGGTGTGCGACTCGATGATCAAGCGCGAGATCACCTATTTTGCGGCAGAACGCGGCGTCAACATTCGCGACGTGTCCAGAGATGCGATCACGGAATTTAAGGACAAGGGCTACCGAGACGCGATGGGAGCCAGGCCGATGGAGGGCGCGGTGCAACGACTCATGAATAGCGCGTATTGTGATTTGCTGATCGAATGTGTCAAGAATGACCAACCGTTCCCTAACGATGTCGTCGTCGATCGCGAGCGGTATTTGGATGAGATGGAACGAAAGAAATCCATCATTACGATGCGGAGATGCGGCAGAGCGGTCTAATGCAATATCACTACCGTAGTTCACATAACAATGATTTATAAGGGATAAGTGGAAGAGTATTAAATGGGAGCATTGTGTTACAAGAAAGAACCGAGAAAGCCCATTCCTTTAGGGGTGGGATGAAGCGGCTTTAATGCTTGACTAACTAAAGCCATTTTGTTAAAACTCGTGACCTTGCGACAGAGTTTCCAGTTTAAGCTTTTTGCATCCAAGCGTATAAAGCATATCCATAGGACTATCGATGTTTCCTCCGAAATATGCGGAAGGCCAGGAGTTCGGTGGTTGATCTTGGAGTAGATACGCTCAGACCGAAGATGCCACACGATGTTGGGGATCAGGAGAGTTTGATGCATAGGCGCTCTGCCGCGATCCTGAGATTCATCGAAACGAAGGGTTATCGAGTCGATTATAAGCAATTGGAAGGGCTAGCGCTGGCAGTAAAGCTCGATAGCCTGGTGAAAAGCGCTGTTTCAGTGCTGGCACACGAACGCGGCCAAGTGATCAACGTCGAAGCCGCGGCATTCTGCATTTATTCCCAATTAGGAATCGATCGTAAGTTCGATATTTCGACGGTCGACGGGTGGGGAGAAGAACCGGGGGAATTCATGGCGAATTTGTCAGCCATTCGCAGAATTCAAAAAGAAATTATCACGGGCCTGGAGCGTGAGATGGAGACAATAGTGAATCTGGAGCGCGAGCTTGCCAGGACCGAAATGCAAGCCTCCAGGCTCCGTGCAAGACTCGATCAACTCGGCATTCCAATATCTGCATCACGGGCCGTACCCGGTCTTCCAACACCTGCTCCAGCCTCAGCCGCAAAAGTCAATGGCGACAAACTTTCGCAGGAGTTCCCAATTATCAGAAAGGAGCAATCGGCTCCTCGCGCTACACCGGATCAACTTGACCACCGAGGGCTTTATTTTAAGGTCGGGCGCGTCTGCTTTTTAACTCACAATGAAGTAGCGGAGTTCCTGCTTGCCAGCCGTTTTGTGGCCGCGGATGGCAAGGAATTGCAGGTCGAGCTCAAGTTACGCGACGAGAGCGGTGGAAAGCAAAAGCTTTGCGAGATTTCGGCATCCAACTTTGTCCATGAATTGATCAACACGAATTCTAAACCGGTCATGGTCCGAGCATTGGATTCCGCGCTCGCCACAGCCGATGAAGAAAGGAACCAAACGACAGCTCTGGAGGGAGTGCAGGTGGACCAATTAGAGCACGATCCGCACGAACAAGAACAACCAATCAGAGTGTAACATTTTTATGGAAGAACGTATCAATCCCCGGATTAAGGATTCATCCGCTGAAGAATTCGACCCCGGTTTTTCCCGGGAAGAAGCCGAAGACTGGCTCAACGACGTGCTTCTCTTTCAAGAAGAGCCTCCTTCAGAATCAAAAGGAGAACCCGCCGAATGAATGAAGATTACGCGTTTCAAAGCGCGATCCCCGCTCGCGACGCGCTTGAAAAACAACGCAAAGCCGCACTCAAGGAAGCTGTTGGCAATTACTTCGCCGAGTTAATTCAGGAGATCCAAAAGGATGATTCGACCAAGATGCGGGCGCTGCTTGAGTTCTTTGACGGCAAAGTAACCCGCTGGTCTTCTCGCAATCTATTGGCAATTCTGGTTCAGAAACCTGACATCCAGCGGGCTGTGACGGCGTCCGAAGCAAAAGAGTTGGGGCACGTGCCTAGGCGTGGAGCGCGCAAAGCGTCGATTTGGATTCCCGTGTTCGAGGGCGGCCAGGAGCATCGCGGCCATCAGCTCGCGATTGAGCGCCAGGTCAAATGGGCCAAGGAGGCGAGCGTCGATCTGCGGGATATCACAGACGTCATCCCGGAGTACGAAACTTGGAAATCTCTTAAGGAAGAGGAAATCCGCGAAGATACCCAGTTCCTCGTTGATTCCGGCAAAATCACCGACGCTGAAGCGACCGGGCGGATTGAAGACCAGACGCAAATTGCGGTTTCGCTTGAATCGTTTTTGGCTGCTAATTACCCGGACCAGGTAGCTGATGAGAAAATTGCCGAGAGCTTCCAAAAGATCATTGAGTCTGCCATTGAAAAGATAGGAGTGTTTAACCCATCACCGCCGCACCAGGGTGAACGAGTTGGTTGGACGGTCGTGCCGTGCGTTTTGGATTTAGGCAAAGATACCGATGGTCCGCTCCTGGAGTTACCGGGTAAGCAGATCGATCTGGAGGAGGGGCAGCGCTTTCTCAACGCGGCGATCCTTTTTACAGAATCAAAGGGACATAAGGTGACGACAGACTCTGGCGGACTTGGTCTCGGCGAAACCGGTCTGGCAGGTGTCTGGACGAAACCGGACGGGTCGAAAGAAATAAAGATCAATCTGTCGCGTTGGACAGGTTTAACCGAGAAATGTCAGACCGTCCTCCACGAAATTACGCATCTGCTCGCCGGCCATCACCTTATAAAGAAGGCGAAGGATAAAGAGGGCAAGAAGGAGCAATCCAAGCCGATGGAGCACGTGGCCGAAGCCACGGCTTACGTCGTTGGCCGCCATTTTGGTTTGCCGATGGAATATTCCGCCGTTTACCTCAAGAGCTGGGGCGCGAGTCCATTAGATCTTGAGCGCCACTTGGGCACCGTGCGGGAAATAAGCAAAGAGATGATCCTCGGGATTGGAGAACAGCTCGAGATCATTCGGCGCGAAGAACAGGGCGCAAGCAAGAAGTTGAACGCGCAAGGCCAAGGCGAGCAAAGCCTTGAGTATAAGCAGGAGGTGAGCGCGGAAATCTTCGTCCGCTACCAAGGCCGTCTCTATGGCGACGATCAGGTGAGCGACCTTATGAGGGCCTTCGGCTCCTCAGATAACCTCGATCGAGACAGAGTGGAGCTCGTCCACAATCTTTCGCAGCCAGGCGCAACGACTCAATTCCAGGCGATTGAGCGACTCTCGGCCAAGAATTACCAGAATCGGCTTTTGGTCGAATTCGCAGAATTTGTGGGCCAGAGCGAAGGAGCGAAATTCGTTTGGATCGAAAGCGACGGCAATTTTAACTTCGCGATTGATCCCGATGAGGTTCCCGATGGTGTTGGTGTGGTTCCCGTCAACGGCGAAGAGGATCTTTCGGTTTTGGTCACGCCTTGATATTGCTAGAGACAAAACCACTGGCTTCCGTCCCTAAAAAAGGAGGCCATTGAACGAACTAATTTTATGTGAAAAACCTGCCGTCAGACGCGATACAGCCCGCCTGCTCGGTATTCAGAAAGAAGCGATAGGGTTACATCGTCTGTAACGGCGGGAGGTGGTGACATGGGCAATCGGACACTTGTTCCAACAGGACCACCCGGAAAGCTATGACCCTCGCTTCCGTTACTGGTCATGGCACGATCTGCCGATTGTTCCCCGATGGCTTCTCCGCCCCGCACCAACGTGCCGACATAGGCGGTCTTGCCTTCCGGGATTTGGACAGCGACGGATTCCCCGGTGAGCGTGGACTGATCCAGCATCAATGAGCCGTCGCACACCCGCTCCGTCCGCGGGCACGATGGTGCCTTGGCGCTGGTGAATCAGGTCGTCGGGCACCAGTTCCTCCGCGATGATGGTGTTCCACTGGCCGTCGCGCCGCACGGGCCTCGACGTGGAGTTGTTACCATCACCTTCTGTACGCGTTGACAATAATAAGGATTGCAGGCGTTTCCATGGCATGTCGCATATATCCGTGTATCCGAATACGGCCCTCTTATTCGTCACGTACCGTATTAAACTGCGGATTCCTCGGAGGTTCATAAAAGTCATTATCGTCGTCCTTCTCTAGTCGGGTCGTGTTCGGCGATCTAGGTATAAGCAAATGGGCGTTAGTATCCCCTCGGGTGGCTGTCGTGCATCCCAAAGACGGACTCGTCCGGCATCGATCGCGAGATATATTCTTTGGCGGTTGGCCTGATCGGTATGCCGTTCCTTTTGACATGGTGATTCATCCGTACTCTGGGACGGGCGATGTTTTGGGGTTTGAACATGTGGCAACAGATGGCGCCGTAGGCTCTAGCGCAAGTGGCCCGGTGTCCAGGGTAGGTCGAGGGAGCGGAAACGTGCTTTGGGAGCTCTAGGGCTGGTGGTGGTGGTGACGACATCGAGGGGGAGGAAAGCATTTGAGATCTCGTCGCTCGAGGGCCTGGATAAGTTTCAGGTCGGGGATGGGATAGGGCTCGAAGCTGGTGCCGGGAGCTGACCAAGTTTAGCACCACTCCAAAATTTCCTCATCGGAGCCTCCCTTCTGCACGTGCTCCACCAAAGTCAGGAATTCAACTTCCAGAAATCCACAACAATGGCCGTCTAAGCCAAGGTTGGGTTTATATTCGTCTGGGAGTTCTCCTCGAATATTGAGTCTTACTTTATCGAGCTATCGAGCATTCTTCCAAAGTGATAGACCACCGACTTTGCCGCGGGGAGTCCGAAAGGCTGTATGATCCATATTGTTTATAACCTTTAACCAAACTGAGTCGAGGAGTGCCCTGGCCAAGGCTCGGGCTAGGTGCAGCAACGGGTTGCGGCCCAGTCTCAGTTCAGCGATCCGCCACTGTTCAGCGGCGACGCCGCACCCGCCGCTTCTCAGCGAAGCGAGTAATCCGGCGCGGACCAATGATGATTTACCGCTGCCTGAAGTGCCAACGATCGCGAGAAACCTATTTTTAGCAAGCTGTTCGCGAAGCTGTTTAGTGTGCCTTTCCCGTCCGAAGAAAAGGTAGGCTTCATTTTCACGAAAGGGCCGAAGTCCCGGATAGGGACTCGGGACCTTGAGCTGCAATGACACTTCTGCACTCACATGCTCTTATTAAAACGAACTGAAATCGTCCAAGAATCAGCGTCTCCGGCGTGATTTCTGTGTCGCTTTTTTTCGTGCTTTTGTTGGAATTAGCCGTCATCGGATCTCGGCGGGAAGACGAGTGACCAGATTGCAATATGAGTAAACCCGTTGTCGAAGTGCAGGTCCTCGCCGTAGCCGCGTCGAGCGCCGGTTGCGTGGCTTTCCTTGGCAACGAGGACAAAGTTTTCGTGATGTTGGTCGATCAGAACGTTGGGGCGGCGATCACGATGTTCATGCAAGGCAGGCAAAAGGAGCGACCCCTAACCCATGATCTGTTAGCAAACGTCTTGCGAGCGCTCGGAGCGAAGATAGATAGGGTAATCGTCAACGGCCTGAAAGACGGCACCTATTTTGCGAGACTTGTCTTGAGCGCGGAGAACGAATCGCAACAGAAGAAGATCATCGAGATCGATGCGCGGCCCAGCGATTGTATCGCTATGGCGACTCAACAACCCGCCCCGATCTTCGTGAGCCTTGATGTCTGGGATGAGGTTGAAGACATGACCGAGGTGCTCCGAAAAATTGAACAGGAAGGCTCGGATACGGAACAGAGCGACGAGGAAGAAGAATCGTAGACAATGGTGACAACCGAAAACGGTTCGAACGAAATTCTCACGGTTCGATCAACCGCTGCTCCATACGATGCACGTGGATAAACGCCTCAAAACAAGCTGCCGCGCCATGTTTTTCCCTTGTCTTAGGTGGCTTCAAGAATGGTTCTATTCTTTACTGAATAATCGTCTTCCATAAAACAGCTCGGGTTCGTACGATACGCGGTGATTCATCATTGGATATCCTCCCATTGCCAAACCCTCTATCTGACAAAGTGGAAAATTGGCAACAGCGGCCGACCTTGAACGGATCAAACGACGTGGCGGTTTACCACACCGATACGCTGGAAACACGAGGTTTCCTTCCGGATATCATTGCACAGGCTGCGACGGCTAGCTCCATGTCGCCAGCGGAGTGGAGATCGTTAAGCAAAGAAACCTGATATCGTTACAGCACACAAAAATTCCGATTACCGCAACTACCTTATGGAGCTATCTCAAAGCGGCGCTTTGCGCGCGGTAAAGTCCTACTTCTCTATTCATGCCCGGGACAGTTCGTGCCGCGGACGCAGCTCACCTGATTGAATTGCTCGGTAAGGTTGTTGGCGCTTCGCCGCCTCAACCTTTTTACCTTGAGGATGCTTTAGACCGTGCAATAAAGCGCTTCCTTGATCAATCAGATGCGCACGAAAAGAAGATGCGCGAAGTCCTAAGACATTTTGTCGTCCAAAGTTAACCATCGTCCCTTATGCCTACCGACCCTGATTACTTTGAAAATGTATGTTAAGAGTCTTCACGTTAGGTTAGGCCACATGAGCGCGACGGTGTTGGCGTTGATTTCGGCCCGGGAGCCAAAAGAAACCGGCGAAGTGGAGTTTGCGGGGCTACGTCTACGTATAGGACGTCGTCCCAGGCACTTTGCCGTTGCGCCAATGTCGCGAATCACTTTCCCCAACACAGGCGTATGCTGAATACTCAAGACCGACAGTTCACAACCTTCAAACCACACCTACGAGAATCAATCGGGCGCTAACCTCATTTCCGAAATGGAATGGCGCTGCTTGACTTTTTTAATCAACTCTTTGACAAATCGGGTTAGTATGAACAAAAGAAAGTCATTAGGCATCTATCTGAGCCTCTTTGCGATAGTTGCGGTTGTGGCCGGATTTTCTGGCTGCGCGGGCACGCAGGTGCAAAATAAGGAATCGATGTTGTCTGCGGCCGGATTCCAGGCGTGGATCCCGTCGACGAAGGGGCAATGGGCTTTGTACAACCGAATGACTCCATACAAGCTCGAACGCAATACGGTCGAGGGCAGCGCGCTCTACACGTACGCCGATAAGCAAAAGGGATTTGTCTATGTCGGCGGGGATAAAGCGTATCAACGTTACAGGCAACTTGCACTCCAGCAATCGATCGCTCAAAATGAGATCGAGGCAGCCTATAGCAATCAGCTATCTCAGGAGCAGAATGTTTTGGGTATAAATGGGCCAGGTTTATGATGCGCTTGGTCAACCAGTCGTGCTTAATCCCAATACATGGGGTAACGGGAGTAAATCACACCCGGCGTTCAGAAAACTACCCGAGCGCCTTGGCACAATTCTCAGTTACTCTGCCATAGAAAGTAGTCGTCTATCCCGGCAGCGAGGCAACGTTCCAAATTGCCGATCATGGTGTGCGCCGTCATCGCCACAATCGGCGTGCGGCGGCCGAGCTGCTCTTCGGCGCGGGGATACGACGGGTCGCTTCGAAGCCGTCCATGGCGGGCATCTGCACGTCTGGCCAAAGCTCTCTGCGCGAGCGGTTCGGGTAAAAAACACAAATAATGCTGCGGGTCGCTCGCCCTGCAATTTACGGTGTAAAAAAACGTAGATCCGTCAGAACGAAGGCACCGTTGAAATCAGTCGACGGCAAGGCTCTCGAACGTGTCTTCAGCAGGCATGCACTGGTGGTAAGCGGCGTTGAGTGCGCGGGTTTCTTCTGAATCGAGCGCGAGATAACTGAAAGCGCTGACCGGAACACATTTTCCTTGGGCGCAAGACCAAATGATCGGGCTGGAGCGGCGTGGATCGCGCTGCAGTACTTGGAGAGGGCGAGCTTGACGGTGGCCAAGGTGTACCGGGATTTTAGCGAGCGAACTTCGGCTAGGCAAATTCTGTGAGGTTTCTGGAGCGCGGTGGCGTGTGCGGGTCATGGGATGCTGTCACTCACAATAAACAGATCTGGGGGATATCCCATCACACTGGAAGCCGTCTTGCTCATCTACAACCAAAATTTGCCGGCGCCGCACCCCTGCCCAGCTCTCAGAAGCTCGTCTATTCGTCAAGGAGCTAAGGGCCAGCAATCCAAATGTGATCGCAATCATGTGGGACTAACAACACGCCTTACTTCAGTTGGTCCTTCCTTGCCAGCGGCGGAGCTTTCGTTTAAAAAGATTGATGGAGGCTACGACGTCAATGATATCGGGTGTGAACAACGAAGGCGCCGTCAAAGGGTTGCAGGCGTCTAGCTGATCAACTCCAGGACTATGCCAAAAGGGGCTTCGTAGGTAATGACCGCCTCACAAAAGACTCTCTCTCGAAAAGCGGCGGCTCACGCATTTATCATCTTTTCCTGATCCTGGTGCCTTTCGTCATTGGTCATCTCATCCTCCTTGCGTCAGGGTGATTTTGCACCAGCCGATTGCTTCCGGACAAAGTGGGTTGGTCTTTGGATTACGAAGCGGTTTTGGAAGCATAGGCGTCGCAGGGTGAGGCCAAGCGGGAAGCCCCGGCTCAGGCGGAGCTTCGCCCTGCGCCGCACCCGATACAAATTTTCGCATTGACGAATTGAAACAATTCTGGTTTTTTGTGCAAACGTTCGCGCACCCTTTTCCCCAGAACAAATGAGCGACAAACTGGCATTAAACGACTTCTTTGTGTGCAATCGTTTGCGTGAGTTGTTGCCAAGATTGGAGATCTCCTCCCCTGCAATCGCGATTGGCTTCTCTCCATGACCGTGACTATCAAGGATATCGCCAGAGCGTTGGACATTTCGCCTGCGACTGTCTCGCGGGCGTTGAAGAACGACTCCAGGATTACGGTCGATGTCCGCGAACGGGTGACCAGCATGGCGCGCAAGCTTGGGTATCGGCCCAATCTGCTGGCTCGCGGGCTGGTCAGCAGCCGTACTCACGCTATCGGTTATATCGTCGACAACTTATCCTGGTCCTTCTTCAGCGAATTGGCCGAGCGCGTGCAAATCACGGCCGAAGAATTTGCCTACTCCACCTATATCTATAGTTCTTTGAAGAGCCCGCAAAAGGAGCGCGAGGGGATCGATGGCTTTCTCTCCAGAGGAGTCGATGGGCTGCTGGTGTCGGCGACCGAATCGCCCGAGAACATGCGGGTCTATCGTCAGTTATCACAAGCGAATTTTCCGATTGTCCTCTTCAACGATCTACCTGGCGTCGAAGTGGACTCGGTGGTTACGGATAACTACGAGGGCGCGAACCGAGCAATGCGGCATTTATATGAACATGGCCACCGGAAGATCATGTTCATCGGTCCCAAGGAGAACACCACTTTTAAGACTCAGCGCCTGGCTGGCTATCGTGACTTTCTAGGGCGGAATGGACTGCCGATCAGAGAGGATTTAGTTCACTGCGAAGAGGATGATCCAATGTACGGATATCGTGTCGTCAAAGCGGTGATGGGGGCTCCGAAGAAGCCAACTGCGGTTTTCGTCCACAATGACACTCTGGCGATGGGTGTTTACCGGGCCGTTCATGAGATGGGCCTGAGGATCCCGGATGATTTGTCCGTGGTGGGCTATGACAACCTGGATTCGTGTCAGTTCATGTATCCGCCACTCACAACGATCGAGTTTCCAATTCGTCATCTGGCTCGTGCCGGCGTGGAGCTATTAATGAAACGGATGAGCGAAAAAAAGGTGAAATCTTCAGAGCAGGAAATCCCTCGCATCCATCAGAAGATTTCGCTCACCCCGCGGCTGATTATTCGTCAATCGACTGGGCCTCTGAGAATCACGGACAATCTGAACCTAGGCGCGGGGAAAGGAGAATAGATGGCAGAGCCAACAGTCAAACTGGGGGTACTTGGTCTTCATAACCACTATCATATCTATCCGATGGCGGAATATTTACGTCGAGGCCTGGATGGCGTCCAGTTAGTTGCAGTCTATGACGAACGCCGGGAACTGGCAGAAGATTTCGCACGTGTTTACGACGTGCCGAATGTTCACCAGTCGCGTGAAGATCTGCTCAGCCAGCCCGGGCTCGATGCTGTGCTGGTGATGAGCTACACCGCCAGCCACCACGACGACGTGCTTGCTTGCGTTAGACATGGCAAACACATCCTGCTCGACAAACCGATTGCCATTACTTCCCGTGAGGCGCTGGAGATGGTCCAGGCGGCTGAAGAGGCCAAGGTGGTCTTCATGATGGCCTATCTCATTCGGTACCTTCCCGCCTACAAGAAAGCCAAAGAATTAATCGAGTCGGGTGTGATCGGACGACCGCTCACTTTAAAGATATCGATCCGGTGTCCGCTTGGCTTTATCCGGGATAACCCGAAGGCGACCGATCCTGGCTGGTATACGGATCCGCAGCGGGGAGGGGCGGGTGGTTTTCTGGATCACGGAATTCATTATGCCGACGCGATGCGGTTCCTGCTCGGGAGCGAGCCGGTCAAGGTCTTTGGAAAAGTCTGCAAGGTGACGGACCATCCGATAAAAGTCGACGATTACGGGGTCTGCGTGGTCACCACGGACCGCGGTCAAATCGTGACCATTGAAAGCACCTGGCACGCGCCGCAATGGTATGCGCCTCTGACTAGCCAGGAAGAATGCTTAGTGGTGGGGACCGAGGGGGAATTACATGTCCACTATCAGAAGAGCCCGCAACTCGAAGTCTCTGGAAATGGAATTCTGGGACGGGAGTATTACGACTGGCTGGGTGAGGAGCGGTATGAAGTTTGTTACCGCGATATCCTCATTGATTTTGCCTCGGTGATCAGGGGAGAACGGAAGGCACCTGTCACCGGACGCGACGGACAGCTGGCATTGGCCGTGATGGAGGGTTCTTACCTCTCCTCACAAACAGGTCGGGAAATCGATCTATAACCGTTGATCAGGGCGGGTAGCCTTTAACCTTCGGATTAGCACCAGGAAGAGAAAAGAACCAGCAGATGGAACAGGTCAGAATTGGCATCATTGGCGCAGGACGGATCGCACAGGTGATGAGCGCGGCCTACAGCCAGATTCGCGAGAGCAGATTGCTGGCGGTGACTGATATTGTTCGCAGCGCCGCTGAGCGACTGGCTGCCAGGTTCAACATTCCGATCATCCACGATGACTACCGCGAGCTGCTCGCCTCCAAGGAAGTGGATGCCGTCCTCGTCTGCGTGCCGACGCAATGGCATGAGGAAGTTACCTTAGCGGGGGTCGAAGCCGGCAAGCATATCTTTTGTCAGAAGCCGATGGCGTTGACGGTCGAGCAGTGCGAACGGATGACGCAAGCCGCAGAAGCAAAGGGCCTCGTACTTCAAGTGGGATTCATGTTGCGATTCACTCCCCCATTTGCGGAAGTAAAACAGCGCCTGGACGATGGGGAAATCGGAACGCTGATTGCAATTCGCTCCGCCGTTTTCGGATGGGAACCCACCGATGAATGGTTTTATGACCCAGACCGCGGGGGCGGCGTGCTGATCGACACCATTATCCACACTTTCGACCTGTACCGCTGGTATGCAGGCGAGGTCCGGACGATCTATGCGATGGGCAATGCGTACGTGCTGGAAGGAGCCAAAAAGTATCAAACTCCTGACAACGTGATGTGCTCGTTCCGCTTTCAAAGCGGTGCCATGGGGGAACTCTATGGCACCTGGACGAGTGGGTATGGAGATAAGACCCTGGAACTCTACGGCACTGGCGGCTCGATCTTTGTGGATCTGATGAATAAGCAAGGTGGCCAGATCTTTGTCAAAAGTCGCCTGCCCGATCGGGCGAGTCCCGAGGGTTGGAGTAATCTGGGTTTACTATGGAAGTACGGCTACCAGGCGGAGGCGAAACAGTTTGTTTCCTGCATCCTGGGAGAATCAACGCCTCGGGCGACCGGACGCGATGGGATAGAGGCTCAAAAGCTGGCCCTGCTAGCCAATCAATCGCTGCGCAGCGGCCTACCAATCGAGCTGGCATAGAAAGATAAGACAATGATCAGGATAGGCATCGTCGGAGCCGGGTTTTGGGCGAAGATGATACATCTCCCGGCCTTTCAGCGCATTCCCGGCTATCAGGTGGTCGGCCTAACCTCTGGCTCTCTGGAGAAAGCCAGGATAACGGCGCATCAATTCGGGATTGAGAAAGTCTACACCGACTATCATGAATTACTGCGAGATCCAGAGGTCGACGTGGTGGACATCTGTGCGCCTAACTTCCTCCATGCCGAAGTCGCGGTCGAGGCGTTGGCCCAAGGCAAAGAGGTAATTTGTATCAAGCCACTTTCGATCAACCTGGTCGAATCCCGGCGGATGGTCAGTGAAGCCCAGAAGCGCGGAAGAAGGATCTTTTATGCCGAGAACGTCCTTTTTATTCCTGCTCTGACAAGGCTGAAGGCTTTGATCGACGAAGGCGTGTACGGTAAAATCTTTCGGGTTAAAGCGTGCGAGGGGATTGGCAAATTGCACGCCGATTGGTTCAAGGATCCCAGCCGGAGCGGTGGCGGATGCCTGATTGACATGGCCGTGCATGGCTTGTCATTTCTTCAATGGATGGCCGGAGATGGCAAGGCTGTTCGCGTAGTGGCCGAAGCCGGTACCTTTGTCCACCCACAGGAAGTCGAGGATACCTCCGTCATTCTTGTTCGGTTCGACAATGGAATGATCGGCCAGACGGAAGATAGTTGGTCGCTAGTCGGCGGATTTGATTCGCGCTTCGAAGTCTTCGGAACCAAAGGTCATGCCATGGTCGATCTGCTGTACGCTCACCCGATCCGTTCTGCTTTGGGACAAGCAGAAGAAGGTGGGGCCAATGCGCTCCATTTCCACGCTGTGGACGATCATTTTGTCAAGGATGGGCATTTAGCTATGCTGAAACATTTCCTGACTTGTATCGAAAGCGGCGAGCCGTGCCGCTCCACCGGTGAAGATGGTCTGCGGATTATGGAAATGGTTGACGCCGCCTATCGTTCAATCAGCCAACATAGCTCCGTCACTTTATAACAGACGAATGAATCTAATGAAAAGAGTTCGAGTGGGCATGATTAGCTACGATCACGTGCATGCCGAGTTTCGCTCCAGAGCCCTCGCGGAGATGCCGAACGACGTTTGTCTGGTCGCCGTCGCTGAACCGGATGAGGAGCGCGGTAACGCGGCCGTCCAGAAATTCGGAGGTACTTATTACAAAGACTATCGCGAACTGTTAAGGCGCGACGACATTGATTTGGTCTTTATACATTCTGCCAACAACACGCACAAAGAAATCGTCCTGGACACAGTGGCAGCGGGTAAAGACCTGTTTTGCGAGAAACCGCTGGCCAACACGGTGGTCGACGCGGAGGAGATGGTCGAGGCTGTCCATCGACAAGGATTGCGCCACGCGGTCGGCTTTTGCAGTCGTTTCATCCCGGAAGCCGAACGCGCGAAAGAGATGATCAGCGCGGGAGTGCTTGGCAAGCTGCTGAGCGCCAAGGCTCTGATCGGACTCGCAGGCATCAAAGAAATTGGTTGCCCAGACTACATGGCCGAATGGATGGCCGACCCGATCCGCGGAGGGGGAGGCGCACTCATCGATGAAGGCGCCCACGCGTTCGACTTGCTGCACTGGCTGGTGGGAGACATCAAATCGGTTTCCTGTACCACCGCTAACCTTAACAAGCCGGACCTCCAGGTCGAAGACAACGCTACCACGCTCATCGAGTTTAAGAACGGGGCGCTCGGTTCCCTGAGTACCCTTTGGAGTTTAAACATCGACATCGGGATGCGCAACGTTCTCGAATTCTATGGCACCGCTGGCACGCTCTTTCTCGAGTTGACGTCGAAAAATCCGAAGATCTCCCTTTACACGGAGGGTGCCCCGGAAACACCGCAGAGCGGCTGGTTTGATCCTTACCTCAAACCAGCCAAGACGGAGCCGCATGATTACTTGAGCTGGCCGACCCACTCCCGGCACTACAAACGCGAAGTCACGCACCTGATTGACGCCTACAAAAAGGGCGAGCCGTTCCGGTCGACCTTCGATGACGGACTGAAAGTGGTGCGGGTGACGGAAGCGGCCTATCGATCTGCGAAGGAGCGACGCTTTGTCGATGTATAACACAAAACCAAAACTGCTATGAACAAGTCGAAAACGGGGATTCTTATTCTCCTCTCCGGGATATTGTTGCTGCCGGTCTGCAGCAACCAAGTCAGCGCCGATGATCAAGCGAAAACCGGGACCAGCACCGGCAGCAAAGTCGAGCTGGTTATTTCAAGATGGGCGGGACCTCACGCGGACGATCAGGCTGCGGTCCTCAAGCAATTTGAAAACGAAACAGGGATTCGGGTTCGCATGGACGCGATCGATTACTTCCAGCTTCGACAGAAACAAACTCTGAATCTTTCCGGTAAGACAGGGGCCTACGATCTCGTTTGGGCGCAAGAAGTGTGGCTGCCGGAATATGTGAGTGCCGGGTACTTGCTTCCGCTGGACGACTTTGTGAAAGACGTCTCGCTGAGCGGAAAAGATTTCGACCTGCCGGATTTTAACCCTAATTTGATCAAAATTAATACCATCAACGGGAAGCTTTACGCTTTACCGACTTTTGTGCAGACACCGCTAATGGTTTACAACAAAGAGCTTCTCAAAAAAGCCGGCTTGCAGCCTCCTAAAACCTGGGAAGAGACGCTGGCGGTCGCCAAGGCTCTGCATGACAAAGGGAAAGGTATCGCTTTACCGGCGAAACAGGGATTAGCCGCCGTCGACATTTGGATCGCGATGGCGCGGTCGAACAATGGCAACTATTTTAATCAGGAGGGAAAGTTGCAACTGGTCACCGAACCTAACATTGAAACCGTCCAATTTTGGAAAGATCTCGTGACAGTGGCGATGAAAGGCAGCACCAATTGGCACTTCGACGAAGTCAACAAGGCATTGCAGTTCGCGGAAGCTCCGATCGGTCTCAGTATCTCTGGTCTTTGCGGGGCCTTGGAAGACGAGCAGCAATCGAAAGTCGCCGGCAAACTTGGATACGCCGCACTGCCGTACAAGATACGGCCGTTTGGTACGCTCTCCTTCTGGAGTTGGGGCGTGGCTGCGGATAGCCGCCATCCGAAAGAGGCCTATCGACTCGCGGCCTGGTTAACGAGCAAATCGATCGAGAAACAGATGAGCCTGAAAGATGGGCAGATCGCGGCCAGACAATCCTTATATAGCGATCCGGAACTGGTGGCCAAAGCGCCATGGCTCCCGGGAGTGGCCGAGGCGTTGCAAAATGCGGACACCCAGCCCCTGCACAAAAATGCGCCAAAGTTGATGGATGCGATGGCGGCGGCGCTTTCCGCGGTGGCTGTCAACGGCGAAGACCCGAAGGAGCAATTGGAACAAGTGCAAAAAACACTCGCGGCGGATTTTGAATAGCCAATGCAGGCCGGACATCTCCTGGCGTTTTGTCCGGCCTCGGATCTATCCGACCTATCACGACTCGGACGGATAGCTAAAAAGTTATGATCCGGCGTCCATACCTGGCGATGTTCCTCATTCTGCCGGCTGTGACGGTGGTTATTTTCGCAATGCTCATTCCGCTCGGATACGGCCTGGTGATGAGCCTGTTTGATTACAAAATTGGCTCGGAGACGAGCGCCACTTTCGTTTTTCTCAAGAACTATGTTCGATTCCTGCAGGATCCGTTGGCAATTAAGTCGCTGGTCATCACTTTGGCATTCACAGGCCTGGCCTTGTCCCTTGAACTCCTGCTAGGCGTCGGAATGGCGGTTCTGCTCAGAAGTATTCCAGAACGCTGGGCCAGAATCTTAGGGGCGTTCTATTCGATGCCGTTGCTGGTCTCTCCGATCATCGTCGGATTGATCTGGCGCTATATGTATGATCCGACGTTCGGTGTGGTCTACTACGTCCTTAGCTGGTTTGGCCTGGACTCGGTATTCGGCGGGTTGGAGAAGCCGGGCTGGGCTCTTTTCAGTGTAGCGATCGCCGATGTTTGGGAAACAACGCCGTTCGTCCTCATCGTAGCTTCAGCCGGCTTGGCCAATATTCCAAAGGAACTGTATGAAGCTGCGCGGATCGATGGCGCGAACGCCTTGTACTCGCTGATGCGAATCACGCTTCCTCTTCTCAAGAAGGTCCTTTTGGTGGTAATCATCATCCGCGGGACGGACGCCTTCCGAGTCTTTGATATCATTTATGCGCTGACCGGTGGAGGCCCAGGCAACTCCACCTTATCGCTTAGCATCTATGCTTTTCAAAAAGGGTTTGATCAATATGAGATGGGTTATGCAATGACCATCTCGATCATGACGATGGCGGCGCTGGTGGTGGTTTTCGCGCCCCTCATGAAGAAATCTTATGGGCGCTCCCTATGAAGCACCCAAAAAATCTCGATTTTAAGAAATGGCTTGTCAATTTACTCAAAATCATTGCTTTGGCTTTGTTCTTACTTTGGACCATCGGGCCAATCCTGCTCGTGATCTTGACCTCGCTGAAGAATCAGAAGGACATTTTTACCGTTCCTCCGACGTTCATTTTTCGCCTCACCCTGGACAACTACTCGCGCGCATTAGTTGCTGGTGATTTCGCCCGCTACTTTGTAAATAGCGCGTTTGTCGCCCTAGTTTCTTCGCTTTTGTCCGTCGGACTAGGAACCTTTTGTGCTTACGCTCTGGTTAGCCTGAGAGTCCGTTTTGCGTCATTGATCGCTCAGCTGTTCTTGCTTGGGAAGCTGGTTCCCGCCATTACCATGTTGCTCCCGCTGTTCGCCCTTTTGAATATGGTTGGTCTGCTGGGCACCTTCGTTGGGCCGATCTTGGCCCACACGGCTATCAATTTACCGTTCGTAATCTGGCTGATCATGGGATTTATCCGGGATCTTCCAGAAGATCTGGAAGCGGCGGCACTGGTCGACGGCTGTACAGCGATGCAAGCGTTCTGGAAGATTGTGGTGCCGCTCGTCCTGCCTGGTCTCGCTGCATCGATGATTTTATCGGCCCAGTTTTCCTGGAATGAACTCGTCTTTGCCTTGCAATTAACAAATTTGGATACCTACACACTCCCGGTGGGGATTTCGAAGTTCGTCGGCTCGATTTCCGTCGATTGGGGCAAGAGCAGTGCTGCAGCTACCCTCACGATGGTTCCGATGATTATCATCGGTTGTTTCATCCAGAAGTACATCGCCAAGGGAACAACCGGCGGCGCTGTCAAAGGATGAGTTGGACTTATATATTCCCTTTCGAGACAAATGATTTTCGGCACCCAATATTATCGTCCTCCATTTCCGAGGAGAAAGTTGTGGGACGAGGATTTAGGCAAGATTCTCGCTACCGGCATGAACACCGTCAAAATATGGTCGGTTTGGTCTTGGACCGAGCGCGCGAAAGGAGTTTTTTATTTTGACGACCTGGACGAGGTGATTGAGCTCTGTGGCAGGAAGGGGCTGCAAGTGGTGGTCAATCTTGTCCTGGAGGGGGCTCCTTATTGGGTTCAGCGCGAGCATCCCGACGCACGCTACAAAACAAACGACGGCTACGCACTTGAATTGAGCGGTGCCGCGAACCTTCCTTCCGGTGGATGGCCCGGACTCTGTCGGGACAAACCAGAAGTGGAACAGTTAGCAGACCGTTTTCTCGCCACCACCGCCAAACGCTATGCCGGCGTGCTCCATATCATCGCGCTGGACGTCTGGAACGAACCGCATATTGATCCTTCATTTGATTATCCCAACAAGATCTTTTGTTATTGCGACCACTCACTTGAGAAATTTACGGATTGGCTCAAACGGAAGTACCGAGCACTCGATGTGCTGAACGAAAAGTGGCACCGCGGGTACGCGGTGTGGGAGGATGTCACGGCCCCCACGCGCTTCGGTACCTATCCAGATATGATCGATTGGCGATTGTTTTGGTTGGAGAACCACGCCAACTGGCTGGCCTCTCGCGTTGAAGCGGTCAAGCGTGTAGCCCCGGCGCACACCGTGATGACCCACGTGCCTTTCAGTGGCTATCTTGGATCGGAAAAGAAAGGCGATTTGGGTCAGACGCTGACGGACGAATTTTTACTAGCCAGCAAGGTGGAGAAATTCGGGCTTACGAGTTTCCCGAAGTGGCTGATGGACAACGATTTTGTCCAACATGCAATGAATGTCGAACTCGTGGCGGCGGCATCCAAAGAAAAGGAATTCTGGCAAAGTGAACTCCAGTCGGGTGGAGGATTATGGGGGCTGCGTGGTAGCGATGTTGCGACGGCGGAAGAGATCCGCCTTTGGAATTGGACTGCGTTCGCCGCGGGCGCTAAGGGCATCCTGTACTGGCAATGGCGTCCGGAGCCTTCCGGCTTGGAAGCCCCGGGTTTCGGTCTCACCACGATCGACGGCGAATTTTCGGAGAGAACCGAAGCTGCGGCAGAAGTCGCAATGAAGGTATCTTCAGACGGGCGGCTTTCTGCCGCCCGCCGACTGCTTCCGGTGAACGGGATTTACGTTTCACGTTACTCCGCGCTGCTGGCGTTCGCGGCTTCCCGCGCCGATGAACTCTATGCAAAGGCGTTGTACGGCGCCTATCGGGCTTTCTTTGAGCAGAATGTTCCGGTCCGCTTTGTCCATGCTGACGATCTGGCACAAGCTCGCGGGGAAGGGTTGGAAACTCTCTTCCTTCCTTTTGCCCTTTCGATCTCGGAGCAGGAAGAAGAGGCGCTTGCCCGCTTCGTGGAAAAGGGCGGCACTCTCGTCTCGGAAGCATGTCCAGGATTATATGATGAAAGGGGAGTGTTAAAGCATTCGGCAAAGCTGCTCTCTCGAGTGCTTGGGCTCGGGCAACAAGCCGTAGAGCGGGTCGAAAATGTTGAGCTTGTTTGGAAATCAGGACAGGCCAGATCGGTGGATTCGAGTTTCTTCGGCAAGCTGTACAGGCACACCGTGAGTCGTTTAGAGCCAGGCGTTGAGGTCCTGGCCTGCTTCACGGATGGAAGGCCGGCGGTGTGCAGGCGCCCCTTTGGCAAAGGCGTAGGAATATGGATTGGCACCTTTCTTTCGATGACGGTAGAAGCAGATCCAGATTTTCACTCGATGAGCGCAATCACGCGCTGGGCTATTGGAGGCGGCTATCGGGAGATTACAGCCATCAAAGCATCGGAGCCGCTGTTGGTGCGTGCGCATCGTACCTCCGGCAACCAACTTCTTTGTGTGGCGGTAAACTACGCGCACGAGAAAGCGAATCTTAAGGTTCAATACCTCGACTCTTCTTCCGACCGTGCCACGAGCTCTGGAGAATTGACCACTCGTGAATTAGCGGTCGTATTACAGGCCAGGGATGGGCAAATCATCGGTCTGGAGTGAGGGAGTTCCCGAAGATCAGCAAGTGTCAGAAGAATCCCAAGGTGAAAACAGGTGCGCAACCTCGCTTGGCGACCCGCGTCTATGAGGGCATGTCTCGCAATCCTTGCAGCTCAGAGAAAAAGGACTCCTGACAATTTGTCGACGGGAGCCAGTCACTCGCCTGCGACCATAGTAGCATCCTGTTTGTTTTAGCTTCGTTCGCTCTTGGTGTCGACGGTTGAGTTGTTCCGATACCGATGTCACGCTGGCGATGGCCGAGAACTCGAATACGTATTCGAGACTGACGAACGGAGCGCGCCAAGGAGAAGAGAAGGTGGCGGAAATTGCGGCAGACTTTCTATCTTGAGGAACTCCGCAAGCTCAAGAAGCCCCGACGGCTGAGAAACGCCTAGCCGACACGCGATGGTTGCCACAGAGCGTGCCTGTTTGCTAAGAAAGAATGAAGACGAGAAATAGCGAGACCAAATCGTCCTCGTTCTTCTTTTGGTATCCGAAACATCGACATGCTCAACGCCTTCTTTGTTGCCCGTTAACGAAATCATTGATTCGATCTAAACCCGTTTAAATCTATGATCACCACAGTCTCGCAACCTGAAGAATACGATATTGTCGTCCTCGGCAGTGGTGAAGCCGGTAAGTACATCGCCTGGACTTTGGCCAAAAAGGGAAAGAAAGTCGTCGTGATCGAGCGGAGGTGGATCGGAGGCTCCTGTCCGAATATTGCCTGTCTTCCGAGCAAGAACGTGATCCACAGCGCCAAGGTCGCGTCGTACTTTTTCCGCAGTGAGGAATTCGGGATCAGCAAGGAAAACACCCGCATTGACATGTCTGCAGTGCGTGATCGTAAGCGCAAGATGGTCTCTGGACTGGTGGACATGCATCTCGATCTATACAAGAAGAGCGGCGCGGAACTCGTGATGGGTTCTGGACGCTTTGTGGGTCTCCAAACAATCGAGGTTGCCCTTGCTGACGGAGGCACCCGCACCTTTCGCGGCGAGAATGTTATCATTAATACAGGAACCCGAGCAACCATTGATCCTATTCCGGGACTGCACGAGGCGGGTCCGCTCACCCATATCGAGGCCTTGGAATTGGATCATGTTCCCAAGCACCTCTTGATTCTAGGCGGCGGCTACGTCGGGCTGGAGTTGGCGCAGGCGATGCGTCGCTTCGACAGCGGGGTTACCATTATCGAACGTAACAACCGCCTCGCGCATCGGGAAGACCCGGACATCTCGGAGGCGCTGCATGAGTTGTGCAAAGATGAAGGAATCGACGTCGTGACGAGCGTGCATATTACGCGAGTCGAAGGGAAGTCAGGCAAGCACCTGAAACTGCATGGAACTCGCGATGGATCGGAAATGACTCTTGAAGGCACGCATCTCCTGGTGGCCAGCGGCCGCAAACCGAACACCGGTGACATCGGCCTGGAACTGGCCGGGGTCGAAATTACCGACCGTGGTTACGTGAAAGTCAACGAGCGCCTGCAAACCACGGCTCCCAGAGTGTGGGCGGTAGGTGATTGTGCCGGCAGCCCTCACTTTACACACATCTCCTTCGATGACTTTCGCATTGTGCGCGACAACCTGACTGGCGGCGACCGGGTGACGACGGGACGACAGGTGCCTTTCTGCATGTTCACCGATCCCGAGCTCGCCCGTATTGGCCTCAGCGAAACCGAGGCCAAAGAGCAGGGCATTGAATATCGACTGGCAAAAATTCCCATGGTCGCAGTGCTGCGCACGCGCACGCTTTCCGAGACTCGCGGCTTCATGAAGGCGCTCGTCGATACGGCAAGTGACCGCATTCTGGGCTTCACCGCTTTCGGCGTCGAGGCAGGTGAAGTCATGGCGACCGTCCAAGTGGCGATGATCGCCGGACTGCCCTACACGGCGCTGCGTGACGCCGTTTTCACGCATCCCACCATGCTTGAAGGACTCATTCCATTGTTTTCAGGTGTGCCTCCGATTTCTCAGTTAAAATGAAATCTTCAAATAGCTGAATCCATAGAAACCCAGTTTATGATGACCGATTCTTCCAGCGGTATTATCAAATTTTCCAGTCCGTGGTCGTTCAGGGAGACGGTTGAGCGGATTGAAGCGGTGCTTGATGCCAAGAAAATTAAGCTCTTTGCCCGCATCGATCAGTCCGCGGAAGCTGCGGCTGTCGGATTGACGCTGAGACCAACCACTTTGCTGATTTTTGGCGATCCCAGCAAAGGCACTCCGCTCATGGAGTCCTACCCAACTCTCTCGGTTGATTTACCGCTCAAGGCTCTGGTCTGGGAAGTCAGCCCATCCGAGGTTTACAGAAAAGAACCGAGAAAGCCCACCTCCTTCAGGGGTGGGATGAATCGTCAGTGGCTTTTCTGTTCTGCAATATAGCGTTCAATGGTTGCGTTGGAAACGTTTCCTGCGGTTGAGCAAAAGTATGATCGAGTCCAAAGAGAGGGAAGGCGCATCAATATCGGGTACCGGGCGCGAAGGACGCGGGAGCTGTACCCCTTCAATCGAAACATCAACTGGTCCGGAGCCATCACGGGCGGGCAATTGAGAAACAAGTGAACGTGGTCAGGCATGATTTCCAAGGCGATGATTAAGCAATCAAGTTCTTCGGTCTTCTCTTCCAGTATCCTCCGCAAGTCGCGCTCGATAGAGCCAGTCAATACCTTTTTCCTACGTTTCGGAATCCAGACGAAGTGATAGTTGATTAAACAAACACTCGTATTAAAGTGTCGATACTCTTGACTCATCAACAGGAAAGTGCTATCGATACTGCCTTGCGTCAATCCTTCAAATTCAAAGTGTTCGGGTGCAAACGGTTAAAGCATTTGCACTCGACGATTGATATTTCTTCCCAGATCTGGAATCACTCGGTTGCCCTCAAGAATCGATACTTCAAGCTGTTCGGAAAAGGATTGCCCAAGGCGAAACTGCAGGCGCATTTAGCAAAACTCCGTAAGCGCAGATTTCCTCACTGGCAAGCGGTAGGAAGCCAGAGTGTCCAGGCCATCACCGACAGGCTATATCTGGCGTGGGAGGCGTTCTTCAAGAAGGACATCAAGCGGCCGCCGACGTTCTGCAAGCGCCGTAAGTACCGATCGTTCACCTTGAAGCAAGCTGGCTACAAGATACTCGGGCAAGGTCGAATCAAGATCTTGGGTAAAGCATATCGGTTCAATCAATCCCGAGCGATCACTGGGCTCGTCAAGACGCTCAACGTCCGGCGAGACCCTCTCAAAGACATCTACCTAACATTTTCGTGTGAGGGAGTTCCTCAACCAGAACCAGCGCCAAAGACGGGCCAATCCGCGGGAGCCGATTTCGGGTTGAAGGACTTCCTCACGTTATCAACGGGCGAGAAGATCGCCGCTCCTCTGCCACTGAAGGCAGAGTTGAGACACCTGCGGAAAGCTCAACGAGTCTTGAGTCGGAAGCAGAAGGGTTCCAAAGCCCGGGTGCGCGCTGCGAAGGACGTTGCCCGTGTCCACAAGAAGGTTGTCAATGTCCGAAACGATTGGCAATGGAAACAGGCGCACCTGCTTGTCCTGATGTTCGACTTTCTCGCTTTCGAGACGTTAAATATTAAGGCCATGCATCAACTGTGGGGACGGAAGGTTGGCGATCTGGGGTTTGCTGACTTCCTGCTCAAGGCGCAATGGTTGGCGCAAAAACTAGGGAAAGATCTAGTCAAGATCGACCAATGGGCGCCGACAACGAAAACGTGTCACCTTTGCGGACACGTTCAGGATATGCCGTTAAAGGTGCGGGTGTTCGTTTGCGGCGGGTGCGGAAACGTAGAGTGTCGCGACGTGAATGCGGGACACAACATTTTAGAGGCGGGTCGCCGTCTCAGGCCGGGAGACGCCAGTAAGACCACCTCGGTGGCTAGCGTCGCTATCACCGCCGAATCCCACGTGCTTTAGCCGTGGGAGTGCGTCAAATCAGCCTCACGTCTCCCGAATTTCTTCAAAAACGGCACAATCTCCCGTCCGCGCCCTTCTCTGAAGTAGTTCGGCTTTTTATGGCCTTGACCAACACCGGAGCACAGTCAACTTAAAGCTATTACCCGACCGGTGGAGTTAGACTATAGCCCTTATCCAGATCGCGAAATCGCGACCAGATGCGGAACGAGCGGCGTATTTTGAGGCGGCGCTGGCAGTTCGATTTCGGGGCGCCGATCGCCTCCCGTTGCGTGAAAGGATTGGTGGACCTGGTCAATGAACTTGAAGTCCAGAAGGTGCATTTCCAAAGCATCACCGATGGCATCGACACGAAGGCGAGTCTAGCCCAAATGGAGCGAGAACTGCATACTGGTTTACGGCTTCCACCAATCCAGCGGTAACGCTTGTACGAGCGTTCGTTTGCCGGGATTCGGCCCGCCGATGTGCCGAGCTTTGTAGTAGCGCAGCTCCTCGGCGCTTCCGCCGCAACTGTTCTTTTCCGCTGGCTTGTGCCATCGCTTCCTTCCGAAGCGAAAGACGTTGTGTTTCCACATGTCGATATTGGCCGTCAAATAATGACCAATGCAGCGGCTTGGATGCCAGGATTTCCTTGTCTTGGCAGAGCGCCTCCTGAGTGCGTCGTAGCATCAGTCGTCCTTCCCACAACCGAGGATGCCCGAAAGGCGACGAGAGTTTTTGATTTACGAGTTTCTGTTCCACGGGCTAAGCGAGTGGCGAAAGGCGATTTTCGGCCCCGCTCTCGCGATTATCTTTGCGTTACCGGTTCAGCCTGGCTCGATACACGCTTACTGTCGATTGCAGTTAAATCTGAGAACCAGCGGCCCGGGCGCTTGGAACCAACTTAAAACACGCAAATGAAGGACTCGCCCTATCTCGCCGAAACATCCGCGAGCGCGCAACCGGCGGCGCATGCTGTGGGCTACCACGGCGACGATCGCTGGCTACTGCTGTGGGCGACGCTGATCGGAGTGCTTGGTGCGCTCGCCACGGTCGCCTTCCATGAAGGCATGACATTTGCCGAGAGTTTGGCCACCGGCCATCCGGGCAGAGCAAAAGGTAGTCATCCATCCCTGCCGCAAGACACTTTCGCGTTCTCCCTGCAAGGCGTGATCCGTCAGGGCGATGATGTGGATCGGCGACTTCCACGGGCACGGTGAAGCCGACCGCATTTCCCGTTGACGAATGGCATACGCTCTCGCAGGCAATTGTCCAGGCAACTGGCCGTCTCTGGGGCGTCACCCGAGGCGGTGGGCGCAGCGAAGCATCTATTTGATCCCAACGAGTTGACACTCGGTTTCGCGCGCCGCTTCGCGACCTACAAGAGACCGACCTGCTCCTCCAGGATCCGGAGCGATTTCTCCGCCTGTTAGCCAACCCTCAGAACCCAAAGCTGGATCATTTGTCACTTGATCGTCGAGACCGGGCATTGGTTATCCGGCAAGCAGATCTTCATTTCACCGAACCAGATTGACCCCATCAGTTCTAAGGCATTGAAGGTTTTCGAAAGTGACCAGGAAGCAATCCTGCAGGCATCGGAATACCAGGGGTCGTCGCTCGCCGCCGCCTAATCATGAGACGGTACACTAGGACTAGTTCCCGGGCCGCGTGCATAGTTCCTCGCCCATGTACGCGCGATCACCTAGAACCTCTAGCAAGGAACCGTGCACGTCAAACCGAATGATGCTAACGGAACCGGCTAACATTTCGATACGATCACGATAGCGTCCTAGATCAATGCCCAAGGAGACTACAGAGAATAATTCGGATGGTTGCTTTGTGAGACATCACCTGTCGCATACTTTTCTTGTATCTCGGCGATCACCAGGGATGCTCGACTGGAAATCTCAACAGAGGTTTCGCCTCCGGTCGGTGGGATTCGCCAACCTCTGCATCTAATCAAAGATCCGGACGGACGGTGCTTCATACCCAACCTCAGCGTCACTTTCGCCAACCAGCCGATGGTCGCACCCATGGGCCGCGGATAGGGCCTTGTGGGAGGATCTGCTGCGCAAACTGGCGGGCACCCAGTTTTTCAACGAAAGCATTGTTTATACGGATTACTTGATGCTTGCTTTGCCGACAAATCACGCTCGAACCCTTTGTTCTGTTTTTTCCATCGCCTGGGAGTCCCTTGCGTTTTCGACGAGGTAACTGCCCCCATGCTGGCGCGCCGGTTTTCACCGCGAGTGACCATTCGAGCCCAATCTGTTGGCTACTGTAATTACCTTGTCGAAAGCGGCCTCGGGGGTGTCTGTGGTGCCTGGACGTAC
>Ga0210390_10000680_pt1 | contig 35563 bp, 33 predicted proteins | sample IncBWH11OmetaG_FD_161050 | JGI IMG/M metagenome (GOLD analysis project Ga0210390, IMG submission 161050) | Forest soil microbial communities from Barre Woods Harvard Forest LTER site, Petersham, Massachusetts, United States - Inc-BW-H-11-O ...
TTCTTAAAATTGAATGACTTCATCAACGCACCATCAGCAGCGACTGATACCAATTTACCAGCGGCGTGCCGAAAAAAACCACCAGCAACGCTCCGGCTCCCAAAAATGTGCCAAACGGCAATTCGTAATCCGCATCCTTGCGCCGCGCCAGAATAATCGCGACGCCCAGCACGCTGCCGAGCAACGACCCCGCCAGAATCGTCAGCAGCGTGCGTTTCGCGCCGAGAAATGCCCCGGCCATCAGCATCATTTTTACGTCGCCCAGGCCCATGCCTTCGCGCCCGCGCAGCTTGAAATACGCCTCGGACACCAGCCACAACAGGCCGCTGCCGACCGCCGCGCCCAGCAGCGCGTCCACCAGCGAAAGCACCGGCGCCGGGGGAGGGTATTCAAACAAATGATTCGCGATCCACAGCGCCGTGCCGTCCGTCGGCTTGGTGAACAAGCTAAATATCAGGCCGATCGCGAAGCCCATGAAGTTCACCACGTCGGGCAAAATGCGCTCGCGCAAGTCCGTGAACACCAGCACCACCATGATGGCCGAAAACGCCGCCCACTTCGCCGCGTCCACGCTGAGTCCAAATGCATAAAAGCAACCGAGAAATAGCAGGCCGGTCAGCAATTCAACCACCGGATACATCCACGAAATTTCCGTCTTGCAGCCGCGGCACTTTCCGCCCAGCAGCAGCCAGCTGAGTACCGGAATATTGTCGTACGCGCGAATCGGCGCGCCGCATTTTGGGCACGCCGACGCCGGCAGCACGATGGACTTGCCCGCCGGAATACGCAAAATGCACACGTTCAAGAAACTGCCGATGATCAGCCCGAACAGAAAGACAAAAAACCCGATGAAGGTAGTTAACGCCACAATTCGATTGTGCCCCAACGCTGCGCGCCCCTCAAGCGGCGGCTCGGGCATCGTGCCCGACTGCTAACGCAGCCAATGGCGCGGCGGGGCTGCAAGGGTTGCGCGCTTGACGCGAAGCGAGGGCGGGGCACGACAGGCGAGAGGCACGAAAGTCCGCTAGGTGGAAAGTACTTTGTGATGTAAAGTACTTCCCCGGAGGCCACCGATGCGCGTGCCGCACGATCTAGCCGTCAAAGAATCCGAATCCTGGCGCCGCCACTTCCGCAACAACGCCGCGACCTTGGACCGCATGCCCTGGGACGACCCCGCTAGGCTCTCTCCCGAAGAATTGCGCTGCATTCAAAGTTCCATCCAGCAATTCCAGCTAGGCGAAGGCTCCAGTGGCAGCCGCCTGTTGAAACGCGGCCTGGAACATGCGAACGCCGTCGCGGACCCGCGTTTTGTCGACGCGCTCAAGCTATTTGTAAGAGAGGAACAGCGCCACAGCGCCTACTTGCTGCGATTTATGCAGAGGGAGGGTATCGCGGCGACTTCCACGCATTGGGTGGACACGGTTTTCCGGCGCTTGCGCGTTCTAGCCGGGTTGGAGCTGTGCTTGCGCGTGCTGGTTTCCGCGGAAATTATCGCGATCCCGTACTATGAAGCGCTCAGCGCGGCCACGCAGTCGCCGTTGTTGCAAGCAATCTGCTCGAGAATTCTGCGGGATGAGGCTGCGCACTTGCGCTTTCAAGCGTCGATGCTGTCGCGCCTCTCTTCCAGCCGCTCATTTTTTGCCGACCGCGTCGTGTCCGCGGTCCAACGCATGTTTTTGCTGGTTACCTGCTACGTGGTGTGGTTCGAACATGGACGCGTTTTTCGCGCAGCCGGATATTCGCGGCAAGGATTTCTGGCGGAAACGTTCTGGGAATTCGCCAGGCTGGACAATGCCGTGGGGCGCGGCCCACTGCGCGCCTCTATTCCAGCGGAGCGCCCAGCGCACCAAGCGGGTCTCGTGAGAACTGCAGCAGCAGAGATGAAGCCTCGGGATTGAGCGCAACTATGAACTTGTGGTCAGCAACGTTTGAAGCGGGTCAATCAGCGACGCGCCAGTTCGCCCATTCTTGCAGAAAACAAGAATGGGCCACCGGTTGTCCTGCCTAATATCCGTGCCCGGAAAAGCTTACAGAATGTTGATGGATAGCCGCAGTCCCGGATGTATGCGGTCGTACATGTAATACCCGCCGCCATCGTAGACTACGTACACATCGTCGTCATAGCCCCAACCTACTGGCCACGGGGCGCCGAATCCGAAGTTGTAACCGCCGTATGCGAAGCGATGACGGTCATAGTCCCCGCGGTTCACATGGAAGCTGTGCCCGCTGCCGAAACTGGCGTTGTAATGCGCCTCCGAAATTCGGCCGTGCGCGCCATTGCCACCGCCGCCACGATTTTGCGCTGCGGCGTGTGATTGCGTCGCATGAGTCTGGGTCGTTGTGGTGTGGGTTTGTGTTGAATGCGCGGCCTGCGTGTGCTGTTGCGCTGCAGGCTTCGCCGCTTCCGCGTGAGGCGCCGGCTTGGATTCCTGCGCGTGCGATGGCTGCGCATGTTCCTGCGCGGGTTTGGCCTCCTGCGGATGTCCCGCCTCCGAATGTCCTTCCTGGCCGTGTTCTTGCCTGCCGTAAACCGAAGCAGTCGTGCCCAAAAGGAAAAATAGTGCGGTCATGGAGATTGCGTATTTCATGAATTTCACCTCGAATGGAGATACACGCAAGTCTATCGGCTCAACGCCAGCGAATCTGTCCCAAACAGCACAGGTTCCAGCCGTGCCTGATGCATGAACCGCCACAGAGGTGGGTTGCCCTCGCCGGTTCTCCGTTCACGGTTTGCGGATTCCGCGTTCATTTCGCGTTCATCGTGCATTCGTCGCTCCATCATCTGGCGACGAGACGAAAAACTGACACGCTCAGGACAATCATTTGATTTCTCCGTGACAAGCACCGTCGCGCTCCCGCTTACCGTGAGCGCTGGGCCACGGCTTTCAATTCAAGACGGGAGGAACATCATGGACAAAACGAACGGTTTCATGAATCGCACGGTAAATCGCCGGTCGCTATTGCAGAAGGGTGCAATGGCAGGAGCAGCCACGGTCGGCGCTGGGCTTTTGGGCGTCGGCAAGGCCGCATTTGGCCAGAGCAGCTCAGGAAGTCTCAACAAGGGTGACGCAGCCATTCTTCGGTTCCTGGCTGCCGCCGAACTCATCGAATCGGATCTTTGGGTACAGTACGCCGAATTGGGCGGTATCGGCGACAACCCGCCAGTCGAAGTTGACCAAAACGAAATGTTAAACAATTACCAGATCGCCTTGTCGAATCTCGATGGCGATGGCCCGCAATACATCACCAGCAATACCATTGACGAAATCAGTCACGCCGCCTTCCTCAACGGCTATCTGGAATCCAAAGGCGCGGAACCGGTCAATTTCGATGAGTTTCGCACGCTACAGGGCAGCACGGCGACTGGCGCGCAGAACATCGGCCGCCTGACCAACCTGATGCACCTAAACGTGGACACCAGCTGGTTCGTGCGGTACCGCAGTGCCACCAATCCCGATTTTGGCGCCACGTTTCCGCAAGCGCTCAAACTCAACAACGTCACCGCCATTCCCCGCAACAACAAGGATTTCGATGGCGCTTCGAATCCCAACTTTAAGGGTAACGACCACATCCAGGCGATCGCTAACGTAGGGGCTTTTCACTTCGGATACATCGAACAAGGTGGCTCGAGCCTCTATGGGGCGCTTAGTCAGAAGGTAAGCAGTCTGGAAGTGCTGAAGATCACGCTGGGCATTGGGGGAGATGAGATTGCGCACTTCCTCGAATGGGTGGATTTCGCAGGCAACGGCGTGCAACAGCCGGTGGCGCCTTTTAAGGATCCGATATCCGGTCTGTCGTTCCCCGATTTCTTCAACAACCCACCATTGCAACCGCCCAGCCGAGTTCAGCCCAGCCTGATTTTTCCGGTTCCGTGCGAGTTCATCAGCGCGGACTTGCCTCACTGCGCGGTGATTCGACCGAGCGACGACAGATTTGCTGGCGCCGTGGCGACGATAGCATCGTTCACCGCGGATGGCCTGTTCGTCGGGCAACAACCGAAGTTCCTCACGCTGTTGCAGCAAATGGCGGAAGAAGCGGACGCCGCGCAGCGCGAACTCTGAGCGGTCGCGAGCATCGGCCGGACCTAAATGTTCTAAGGGATTGGTCCCGCGCCTCCTGCACCAGCAGGATCGCGCGGGACCATTTCTCATTGGGAAGATGGCCACGTAGAGCGCGAACTATCACGCGGCGAGTCAATGCGCGCCATCACTCCGATGCGCCGCGCGCTGCGCGAAGAGGCTGCGTTTGACGAACGGACGACGCGCGGCTAGACTCCGGGGCAACGGGCGGGTGGAACGATGTTTGTAATTTTCCGCGCTATCACTTACGCCACGCTTTTCATCGGCTTTCTGCTGATCTACCTGCCGGCCCGCGTCCTCGCCTCCGCCGGTATCGTCCGCCCGCCGGTGATTGCCGTACCGCAGATCGCGGGAATAATTGCAGGTACCATCGGCGCCGCCGTCGCGCTTTGGTGCATCTTCACCTTCGCCACAATCGGCAAAGGCACGCCAGCCCCGTTCGACCCGCCGCGCCGGCTGGTGATTCGCGGCCCCTACCGCTTCGTGCGCAATCCCATGTATATCGGCGCAGCCATGGCGCTAGCCGGCGCCTCGCTATTTTACAAGTCCGCGCCGTTGCTCGCGTACGCCGCCGCGTTCCTCCTCGTCTGCCATCTCTTCGTGCGCTCCTACGAAGAACCCACGCTCCGACGCACCTTCGGCGCAGACTACGAAGCCTACTGCCGACGCGTACGACGCTGGTGGCCCGCCGCGCCAACGGTTCCATAGGAGCGCGACGCGTTCACGCCTCCTAACAATTCGACAAATCAAACCGTTTTCAGCTCGTTCACGTGAAGCGCATCATCGTGTGATATTGTGCCCGCCAAAAGAATCCAGGGCGTCAATCAGGTCAATGTTCATTCGTGTTTCCGTTGCATTGTTGACTCTCACTTTCATCGCGCTGGCCCCGGCGCAAGGTCAAGACCAACCTGCGACCGCCGATACATCGCCGATGATCGTCACCGATCGTCCCTCGTTCACCAACTCCAGTATCGTTGTCCCTGCGGGCAGTCTCCAATTGGAGAACGGCTTCCTGGAAACCTACAATCAGGGCCAGAACGTCGTTGACGGCCCGGAAACTCTGCTACGCTTCGGCATCGCTACGAAAACCGAATTGCGTCTCACTGTGCCAGATTATTTCTACAACACGAGCAGCGGCGGCGGTCCCGGCTCGGGATTCGGCGACATGGTCATTGGCGTGAAACACCAATTCGGGCCCACGCCTGGCGGATTCGACGTGTCCGCGACAATGTTCCTCAGTTTCCCGACGGGGGCCAAGACGGTTTCCAGCGGCGGCTACGATCCCGGCTTGCAGGTTGCTTGGTCCCACGGGCTGCCCAGCAAGTGGACCGCGGCGGGAATGCTCGCTATGTATTGGCCCACGCAAGGTCAATCACGAAATCCCACGGGTCAGGTCACGTTCCTTGTGGACCGGCAATTGACGGGCCGTTGGGATGCCTACATCGAATACGCGGGTAACTTTCCCACGCGAGATGGGACGCGCCAGATTCTGGACGTTGGCACAAACCTGAAACTCGCAAAGACTCAACAACTCGACTTCCACTTCGGCGAGAGTTTAACGGGCACAGCGAATCGCTTCGTCGGGATCGGCTACTCATTTCGATTTCAAGCAGTCCATCGCCGGTGAGGGCCAGCCGCCGGCCCCCCTCCAATCGGTCCGAAGCGCCGTCCGCGGTCCTCGCGTTATCGACGTGGAAACTTTGTCAGTAGGGCTTCGGCGATTAACAATACTCCGTATGCTTGAAATATTGCGCCCATGATCATTCGTCTTGAAACACTGTGCGGATCAAGAGATTCGCACGGCGTCAGGGCGCCGATATACGCGCGTACAGCGTCCAACACAATCGCAGCCAGTAGTACCGACGAGATCCCTCCGAGTGGTGCAAAGAGCCTGCCGCCAGTGGAAGGCGAATCGTCCACAGATTTTTGCGACTTTGCTCGCGAAACATTGGACAGCTGTCGCATCCACCACGTGCCCCAGTGAAGCCCCTCGATAACCAGCATCGCGGCCGACAAACCCAATACAAATTCGATGGCGTCGGCGAATCCGCCATTGCAGATGCGCGGCGGCCAGACGCTTCGACCGGAGTGAGCTGCAACGGCGTAGAACGCGGCAAGCGCCGACGCGAGAGCGATGCGGACCACCACTCGTCCCCAATTGTATCGGCGCATCTCGCGCAGATAGTAACACGCCAGGAAGTAAGAACTGTTCAGCTCCACCGAACCACGACGATCCACTCTTTCCCAGCGTGAGTTGTCAGAGCAGAATGCCTGAGGAACTCGGAATTACGGTTTGCGCTCCGCTCCCACTAACGTGACGGCGATCACGCACTTTTCCGCCGACCGGTTGCGCCAAGCGTGGCGGGTACCGTTCTGAATCACGCAATCACCCGCTTTGAGCAGAACTTCCGCTCCGTCGTCCAACTCCAGATACACTTCGCCAGAAATTACCACGTCGAAATCCACCGTGTCGGTCATATGCATTCCGGGATGATCCGGCTCCAGCACATCCATCATCCCTGGCAACTTTTCCTGCATCTCTTCCAATGCGGTCGCTGTGACGATTCGCTCGCTGCGCGTCTTCGTTGCGGGCGGCAGCGTGAAGAATCCGAAGCGGAAGCCATTCTTAGCAGGGAAGTAGCGCGGCTGCAACGGCGCACCTCCATCCGACGGCAGTTCCGCCACAGAATCGCTCCCCCACACTCGATGAAACTCGTACCCCCGGAAGCAGCGCCACACTCACCGGCTGAACGCCCTTATCGCCCATGATCAGCGACTTTCCGGATGCATTCTGTCCCGTCACCACGCAGCGAATATCCATAATCTCTCCCAAATTCGGGCGGATTATACACACAACCACTCTGCCGGAGCGCCCCGCCGTTTGGACGCAGGCCGCGCCTTACGCTATATTCGATGGCTTACACCTCATGTCCTGGATCGAACAGAAGGTTTTGGCTTACGAACAGATGCGCTTCGCGCAGGAGCCGAATCGCCGCGTCCTACCATTCGCTTGGGGGCTGGAACATATTGGCGGCTCGGCCAATGAACGCGACCCGCGCGGCTGGCTGGAAAATTTCGCGCGTGAAACGGTGGCGCGCAGCGACGAATGGTTCGCCACCACTCCGGCCGATGACTACGCGCTTGAAGGCGATGTGCTCACTTTCACCAGCACAATCGCCTCGCCGTGGCCGGAAAATAATCGCGTGCACGCGCAATTGTTTCAGGCGGGCCGCAGCGGTCCGGCCGTCGTCGTCCTCGCACAATGGAATTCACGTTGGGAAGAGCAGCAGAACGTCTGCCGCTGGCTGAATCAGCTCGGCATCACCGCCGTGAAGCTGAGCCTGCCGTATCACGATCGTCGCGCCGTTCCCGGACATCCGCGCGCGGATTACATGGTGAGCCCCAACATCGGCCTCACGCTGCAGGCCAATCGCCAAGCGGTCCTGGACACGCGCCGCACTTTGCGCTGGCTCGAACAGCAAGGCTACAATCGCCTCGGCATTCTCGGCACTAGCATCGGTTCCTGCCTCGCGTTTCTCACCATCGCGCATGAACCAGCTCTGCGCGCCGGCGCCTTCCTGCATGTCTCCACATATTTTGGTGATGTTGTTGCCTCCGGGCTTACTACTTCCAATGTGTGGCAGACCCTGCACCACGAAATTTCGCTCGACGAAGTGCGCCGCTATTTTTCGCCGATCAGCCCGTATCCTTATATCCCTCGCCTGCACGGCACGCGCAAAAAGATCCTGGCGATCAGCGGGCGCTACGACCCCACTTTCCCCAACGAATTGACCAACGAATTCCTCACCGCCATCCGGAGCGATGGCGTCGCGTTTGAGAGCCTTTCACTCCCGTGCGGCCACTATTCGATGGGAGTCCCGCCCTTCAGCTACGCAGTAGGCTACCGCTTCGGTACATTCCTGTTTCAAGCTCTCGCTTAACGCTGAGGGCGAGAAGCGAGCCGGAATTAACGCAGAATTTTACTGAAGTCGCCGGCGGCAATGCGCTTTTCCACCGCGTGAATGTCTGGCGCGAGCGACCGGTCGGCCTCCACCATTTTCGATTCAGCGCGCACGATTGCTTGCGCCTTCGCGGCCTGAGCACCTGTCGCGAGGGGCGCGAGCAGATCAATCCCCTGGCACGCGGCGAGCAGTTCGATCGCCAGCACATTCCGCAAATTCCCCAGCATCGGCTCAATCCTGCGCGCAGCTCCCATCCCCATCGAAACGTAATCTTCCTGATTGGCAGACGTGGGAATCGAATCCACGGAATGGGGCGCTGCCTGCGTCTTCATTTCGCTGGCGAGCGCCGCTGCTGTAACTTGCATGATCATGAATCCGGAATTCAGTCCAGCGTGCCTCACCAGAAATGCGGGAAGCAAACTGGTCTGCGGATTGGTCATTTGCTCGATGCGGCGCTCGGAAATTCCCGCGAGCGTAGCTAGTGCGACGGCCAATTGATCGGCCGCCATCGCCAGCGGCTGCCCGTGAAAATTTCCGCCGCTGATCACCTCACCGGCACCCACGCCGGAATCGCCGCTCGTATTCACAAACACCAAAGGATTATCCGTCGCGCTGTTCAACTCCACCGCCAGCGTCGCGCGTACTTGCGCCAGCGCGTCGCGTACCGCCCCGTGCACTTGCGGTGTGCAGCGCAAGCTGTAAGCATCCTGCACGCGCTTATCTTTTTCCGCGGCGCGGTGCGATTCGCGAATCTCGCTTCCGTCATTCAGCCAACGCAAATTGCGCGCGGTAACGGCGTGCCCCACGTACGGCCGCACCGCAGCGATACGTTCATCGAACGCCGCCGGACTCCCGCGCAAAGCATCGAGCGAAAGCGCCGCAGCGACGTCCGCGGTGTCCACGGCAATCTCCGCTTCGCGCAGACCCAGCGCCAGCAGCGCCAACATCGCCTGCGTCCCGTTCAGCAGCGCCAGGCCTTCCTTCGCTTCCAGCTTCAAAGGCGCGATCTGCGCGCTGCGCAGCGCGTCGCCGCCGGAAATTTTGTGGCCATGGAAAATGGCTTCGCCTTCACCGATCGCCGCCTGCGCCAGATGCGCGAGCGGCGCCAGATCCCCCGACGCGCCCACCGACCCTTGTGCTGGAATCACCGGATGCACTCCCGCATTCAGCATCGCGCACAAGGTTTCCGCCACCACTGGTCGCACGCCCGAAAATCCCTTGGCAATTGCATTCGCCCTCAACAGCAGCATGGCGCGCGTTTCGTGCTCGCTCAACGCCGCGCCTACGCCACACGCGTGGCTGCGCACCAGGTTGACCTGCAATTCACCAATCTGCTCGCGCGAAATGCGCACCGACGCCATTTTGCCGAAGCCGGTATTCACGCCGTACACGGCCTGGTCCGACGCGATCAGCCGTTCGATCACCGCACGCGAGGCTAGCATCCGTTCGCGCGCCTGCGGAGCTATTTCCACTTTCGCGTCTTCGAAGACCACGCGATACACCTGCGCAAAATCGAGATGTTCGCCGTCAATTTGAATTACACTCATGAGTGTGCGGCTTTCTGGCCGCGCGCATGCGCCGCGTCCTTCAGCGCAGGGAAGTACTTACGATATTTTTCCGGCAACGACTTCGGCCGTCCCTGCTTGTCGCAGAAGACATGCAGCGTGTCACCAGTGGCCAGGACTTCGCGCGATTCCTGATGCACAATTTCGTAGCCGAATTTCACAGTCCGCCGCTGCGACGCCAGAATCTTGGTGCGCACCACCAGCAAATCGTCAAATCGCGCCGGGCGCTTGAAGCGGCAATGCGCATCCGCGACGACGATGTAGCTGTCATCTTCCGCCTCCATTGTCTTGTACTCAAACCCCAGCTGCCGGCAAAAATCCACGCGCCCCACTTCGAACCAGGTGAAATAATTGCCGTGGTACACCACCCCCATCTGGTCCGTTTCGGCATAGCGCACACGAATTGTAGTTTCGCTGTATTCCATAATTGTTTTAGTTTATTTTCCCGCGTCAAAATCAAATGGCGCGTCAGCTTCCACTGGCGCGCATGATCTTGCCAAGAGTTAAAGATCGACCGGTAGGGGCGATGCTTGCTGCGCCCCTTCTCGGCAATCGGTCAACAATCGCGATGGCGCCGTAGAAGCGGTTCGGCAGATTTACGATCTCAATGTCCCGTCCATTTCGGCTGGCGCTTTTCCAAAAACGAAGCCAACCCCTCGCGAAAATCCTCGGTAGCGCGGATCGCCGCGTTTTCCTGGATCGCCAGCTCGATCTCCTGCGTCACTTCCTTGTCGTTGTATTGCAGCAGCAGGCGCTTCGTGCGCCGCAGGCTCGTGGGACTCGCTTCCAGGAATTTCGCTGCCACTTCGTGGGCACGCTGCAGTAAATTGTCCGCCGGCACGATTTCCGTCACCATGCCCAGACGAAACGCCTCCGCCGCATCAATGATCGCGCCCGTAAGCAGCAGTTCGCGCGCGCGCTTTTCGCCCATCTGCCTGCGCACCAGCACCGAAACCAGCGCCGGAATAAATCCGATGCGCACCTCGGTGTAACCGAACTTCGCTTCCGGCACCGCTAGCGTGATATCCGAAAAAGTCGCGATCCCGCAGCCGCCCGCCACTGCCGCTCCGTTCACCGCCGTAATCAGCGGCTTCGGAAAGGAGTACAGCCGGTGAAACATCCGCGCCATCTCCCGCGAATCTGCCAAATTTTCCTCGGACGTCTGTCCCGCGATCGTCTGCAAAGTTTCCAGGTCCATCCCCGAGCAAAACGCCCGCCCCGCGCCCGTAAGAACGACCACGCGCACCGCGGAATCAGCCTCCGCCGCGTTCAACGACGCCAGCACCTCCTCGATCATCGTGCTGGAAATTGCATTCCGCCTGTCGGGCCGATTCAAAGTGATGGTCGCAATCGCGCCATCCTTCTCATACAGCAACGTCGTGTAAGTGGCCGCGTCGGGTTGTATCTTATTCTTCATTCGGTTTTCGGACGATGCGACGAGCATCGTCATCCTGAGGCCGGCGCCTTTGTTTCAGGCCGGCCGAAGGATCTCTCCTTGGGCCCTTATTACGCGCGCTAGTTCGGTTTCCCACTTGGCGCCCCATCCGCCGCTTCAACCGCGTGCGAGTATTTCTCCCGCAACGCCCCAGTCATCGCGCAAGCCACCGCCAGCGACTTCGTATCAAGCCCGGTCGAAACTCCCCGCGAAGCAAGAGTCGTCAAGATCGCCTCAGTAGGAACGTTGCCGACAAGCTCATCACCCGCGAACGGGCATCCGCCCATCCCAGTCAAAGCCCCATCAAATCTGCGGCACCCCGCCTCATAAGCCGCCAGTATTTTTTCCGCAGCGCGATCTGGCCGGCTATGCAGATGCACGCCGATCTCGACTCCCGCCACGCATCCCTTCACCGCCTGGTAAAGTTGGGCAACTTCCTCTGGCGATGCCGTCCCCACCGTGTCCGCCAGCGAAACCGTGTGCACTCCCAAATTTTTCAGCCACACCAGCGTCTCCTCGACAATTTCCGCGCCCCACGGCTCGTCGTAAGGATTCCCAAACGCCATCGAAATATAAATCACCAGCTTCCGGCCGGCCGCCTTCGTGTCCCGTTGCAATATCTCCACCAGCTCGCGCGATTCCGCCCGCGACATATTCGCATTCGCGCGCCGGAAATACGCAGAAATGGAATAAGGGTAACCGACGGTCGTGACTCCAGGAGTCGCGAGCGCCCGCTCCAGCCCCTGCGCGTTCACCACGATTCCGATAATCTCCACCGGCTCGCCGCCTGGTGCCTTTACCTGGCTCAGCTGCGCCATCACCGCTTCGCTATCCGCCATCTGCGGCACATACTTCGGCGAAACGAAACTCACCGCATCAATATGCCGAAATCCCAGCGCAATCAGCCGGCTCAGATACTGAACCTTCTCCTCCGCGGGAATCACGTCCCGCAATCCTTGCCACGCATCCCGCGTGCATTCCACAATCGTCACTTCATTTTCCATAAGTTTTCAGAACCACGGGCTCCGGTAAATGTGCGCTGCGTACCACAATAGAAAAACCGACAGCAGCACGGAACATCCCATCAGCGTCACCGCAAGCCGCGAAATCTTTCCTTCGCTCGCCTTAATGATTGTCAGCGCCGCCGCGACGATAATTCCGATCACGCCCAAATATTGGCAAACCTGGAACATGAACCACAGCGCCGAACTGTGGTATGAAGTCCCCGAAATCTGCGCTGAGACGAACACATCGAGCATCGCCGGAAGACAAAACAGCATCGTGACCCCGAACATTCCGTACCCGCCGCTGCGTAGGTCGTTCGTCATCGTCTGATCAGGAGTGCATTGTCGAAACTTCCCGTCTGACGGCCGGTTCTTCTTAACTTTCGACTTTTATCCGATAACTTTCAACCCTCAATTCACGTTTGTAAGACGCCTGTTTTAAATTCCGCAATCTCAGGATTGAGTGCCGCCGCTTCCAGCGCTTCAATCAATGCCTCTCGCGTGTGCGCCGGATCGATTATCGCATCTACCCACAAACGCGCGGCAGCATACCGCGGATCGGTCTGGTCCTCGTAAGTTTTGCGAACGGATTCGTACAATTCCTTCTTGTCTGTGTCGCTCAGCTTCTTCCCCTCGCGCTCCAGCTGCTTGATCTTGATCTCCACCAGCGTGCCCGCCGCCGAATCCCCGCTCATCACCGCATAGCGCGCCGTCGGCCACGCAAACACAAACCGCGGATCGTAAGCCTTGCCGCACATTGCATAGTGTCCCGCGCCGAAACTCCCGCCACAAATCACCGCGATCTTCGGCACCACGCTATTCGCCACCGCGTTCACCATTTTCGCGCCCGAGCGAATAATCCCGCTCCACTCCGCTTCCTTGCCCACCATAAATCCATTCACGTCGTGCAGAAAAATCAGCGGCAGCAAATTCTGATTGCAGTCCAGAATAAATCGCGCGGCCTTGTCCGCAGCTTCGTTGTAGATCACTCCGCCAAACTCAATACGCTTCTCGCCCGTCCCCGGCGCCACCGTGCTCACGTTTTTCTTCTGATTCGCCACAATCCCCACGGCCCAGCCGCCGAGCCGCGCGTACCCGCACAGAAGCGTCTGGCCATAGTCCGCGCGGTATTCCTCGAATTCGCTGCGATCCACGATCCGCGCGATAATTTCATGCATGTCGTACTGCTTTCCGGGCGCCGCCGAAAACACGCCATAAATGCCTTCGGCGGCATACGAAGGTGCTGCCGCCGTCTTGTGATCGAACGGCGCGCCAGCCGCATGGCCCATCTTATCCACCAGCGCGCGCAACCTCTTGATGCACGCCGCATCATCCGGCTCGCGAAAATCCACGGTGCCGCTGATCTGCGCGTGCATTTGCGCGCCGCCCAATTCTTCCGCCGAAGTCTTCTGCCCAATTGCCGCCTGCACCAGCGCCGGCCCCGCCAAGAATAATCCGCTGCCTTCCGTCATCAAAATCTTGTCGCACATGACCGGTAAATATGCGCCGCCCGCAACGCACATCCCCATGATCGCGGCGATCTGCGGAATGCCCATCGCGCTCATCACCGCATTATTGCGAAAGACGCGCCCGAAATCGTCAGTATCCGGGAAGACGTCTTCCTGCAGCGGCAGAAAAATGCCGGCAGAGTCCACCAGATAAATCGTGGGAATGTGATTTTCGATCGCGATGTTCTGGGCCCGAATCACTTTCTTCGCGGTCATGGGGAAAAACGCGCCGGCCTTCACCGTCGCATCATTCGCGATGATCATCACTTGCCGCCCGGAAACGCGCGCGAGCCCAGTGACCGTCCCCGCCGACGGAGCGCCGCCCCATTCCTGATACATTTCATGCGCGGCGTACAATCCCAACTCAAAAAACTCGGTCTTCGCGTCAATCAGCTTCGCGACGCGCTCACGCGCCGTCAGGCGGTTCTTCTTGTGTTGCGCTTCGATGGCTTTCGCGCCGCCGCCCTCGCGAATCTTCTGTTCTTCGTTCTTGATTCCGGTGAGGCGGTCCACCATCAGCCGGCTATTCTTCTGAAATTCCGCCGACCTCTCGTCCACGTGCGTTTCGATTTTCGTTCCGCTCACCCAGCGCTCTCCTCGCACCAATCCACACGAACATCGTTCTGCAATAAATTCCGACGGCTGCAGGATTCTATCACCCCTGAATTGTTTTGACTCGCGCCGCAGATGCGCTAGAATCGCTGCGGTTCGCGGTTCCGCCGCGAACCACATCTTTCCTCTGGAGGCGCCTATGCGCAGCGGTTCCCACGCGAAGGATAGGTTTGTCTCCGGCTCGCCCCGATCGTAGGGATAGTCCCGGCGTCTCGGCGCGTTCCTAATCTCCGCGACATCGCCAATCATCCGATTAATGTTGGCCCTCGCTCGCCAAACCGCGTGCACAGACGCGCGCAGGAGATTTACCAATGCATTTCATTGACTTGGATTTAGCGCGCCGCATGGAAATGGCCGAAGCCCACGCCGGACGTGAATGTGCCGAGGCCTGCCATCGCCTGCACACGGAATACCCGGTCGCCATAGCAGAAATCGCGGGAGGCATCGCCGTTTTCGCCGGCGTGGATTCACCCGTGACGCAAGCCGTAGGCGTCGGCCTGCAAGGTGAAGTAAGCGACGCCGGCCTCGACGCGCTGGGAGAATTTTTTCACAGGCGCAAAGCCCCATCCGCTATCGAAGTGTGCCCGCTGGTGGACATGAGCCTCTACGAGAAATTTGCCGCGCGCAAGTACCATCTGCTCGAAGTCTCGAATGTCCTGTTGCTCGATGACCTGAAGGCGGCGCGCATCTCGGAGAAGCTGGCTCCGGACGTCACGGTCCGAATCGCCACACCCGATGAATCGAAACTCTGGACGCTCACCGTAGCGCAAGGTTTCGTCGAACATTTTCCCGTGACGCAGGCGATGTTAGATTTGATGGAGGGTTTCTACTACCGCCCGACGGCCCGTTGCTACCTCGCGTTTGTGGATGGCGCAATCGCCGGTGGGGCCGCCGTTTCTGCCCAGCACGGAGTCTGCGGCCTTTTCGGCGCCAGCACGCTGCCGGCATTCCGTCGCCGCGGCGTGCAATCAGCCTTGCTAGCAACGCGCCTCGCCTGGGCGTGCGAAAAAGGCTGCGACCTCGCCGTCAGCATCACGCAACCCGGCAGCATTTCGCACCGCAACATAGAACGAAGTGGGTTCCGCGTCGCCTACACGCGCACAAAATTAATCCTCTCGCCTTCGTAATCGCGGCGAGTCAGCGGGCATGTCGTTCGAATCGGCTGTCACATGGTTTGTGCGTAACGGCGGCCGACGCATCAGCGCGCGACAAACAATTGGCGGCGCCATGATTTTGGTGTATGACACGTCTGTCGTCCGGACGGATCAATGACGTCACCGCCATTACAACCTAGCGGACAATTGCCGGCGCAACCGCGCCCGCGTTCGTGGATCGAACGAAACTGGAAGTGGGCTGTCCCCGTACTCGTCGTCAGCTCCGTCCTGATGCTCGCGCTGTTCGTCGGCGGCATCGTTTGGGGCGTCTCATCACTGATTCAGTCGTCGTACCCCTATCAACTGGCTGTGAAGCGCGCGACGGAGTCGCCAGCGGTCGCGGCGAAACTTGGGACGCCGCTGCACATCGGCTGGTTCATTCTTGGCAATGTGAATTTCAGCGGGCCGGAAGGAAACGCCAGCCTGAGCATCCCCGTCTCCGGACCGAGCGGAAAAGGGGACATCATCGTGGTAGGGAAGAAGCACGGCAATCGCTGGAATTTCGAAACGCTCGAAGTAGATGTGAGCGGCGAAGGCGAGCCCATTCCGTTGCTGGAGCCTGAGCTGAAGCCTCAGCCGCCATCGCCCGAGACGTCGCCCAGTCCAACTGGAAACTCGACGTAGCACCGACGCGGTTTGTGCGCTCCGGCCTCAGCGCTCTGCGGCAACTCGTTGGCGTATAAAATCAACGATAGCCTGCGTGGTAGTGCCAGGAAGAAAAACCTCCGCGATGCCGCCCTGCTTCAGCGCCGGAATGTCCGCCTCAGGAATAATTCCGCCGATCAGCACGGTCACATCGTTCATACCCTTCTCGCGCAGCAGTTCCATCAATCGCGGACACAGCGTATTGTGCGCTCCGGAAAGTATCGAAAGCCCGATCACGTCCACGTCTTCCTGCGCCGCCGCCGACGCAATCATTTCCGGCGTCTGCCGTAGCCCGGTGTAAATCACTTCCATCCCCGCATCGCGCAACGCCCGCGCAATAATTTTCGCGCCGCGGTCGTGCCCATCGAGGCCAGGCTTGGCAATCAACACCCTAATTTTCTTGTCAGCCATATGTATGCAAGAATACTCGAACTCCCCAGCAAAACGATAGCGGCACTCCGCGGCAGGGTTCTATCGAGCCAGATTCAACAGGAAATCTTCCACCAGCGCGTTGAACTTGTCCGGATCGTCCACAAACAGCGCATGGCCGTCGCCTTCGAATATTTCCAACTTCGAATTCGGTATGTTCTTCTGCATCGCGACGATGGTACCCATATATCCACTCTTCGCTGCGCACACCACCACCGGCTTATCAATTTTCGGCAGCACCGGCCGGTAATCAGCCACAAAATATCCCACCAGCAGCGCGACTGCCGTATTCGTGGGCACCTGCAGGGAAGCTTGCACAACCTTGTTAATGTAATCTTCCGGATGCGGCTTTTTCAGATTTAACTGCCGAATGAAACCGTTCGCGGAATTCTTCCGGTCCTCCAGGACTCCTTTCAACAATCCGAAATCCTGGTCCGCGTCTGCTGGCGCGCGCCCGCCCGCATCGTTATCCACCAGAATCAATCCCGCGAAATCGCCGGTGCCGAATTGATCCACGTACCCCATCGTCTCCACCACCGCCATGGACCACGCCACGATCACCACCGGCGCCAGGTGCAGCTGATCCACAACGGCCTTTATGTCCCGAGCGCGCACCGCAGGATACAGCCCATCACTCGTCTGCGAAGATTGCCCCTGCGAACGCGGGTCCATCGCCACCACGCGATAGTCGCGCGCAAAATAATCAATCTGGCTTTGCCAAATCCACGCCGGCATGGTCCATCCCGGCACAAAAAGTATGGAAGGGAACTGGTGCGCCGCGGAAAGCCCAATCTCGCCCTTCTTGATCACCGCATCCTTCGGCATCGGATTGCCAATCTGCGCGCTGGGCGTCGTCGCCAGCTTCCCAGCCTCAATATAATGTATCTTCACCCCATCCGAAGTAGTAACGAACCCACTCCGCTCCGCAGGCTTCTTCTCCTTAGTCGCAGCCGTCGCCGCGCCTGCGAAAATATCAACCGCGCACACTACCGCGAACGCGGCGACGGTCAATAAGAAAAGTCGCTGCCTTATTTTTTTCATGATTAAGTGATTGCCACTTCTTCGTAGATGCCGAAGACCGCGCGCATTGCGTCGCAGACTTCGCCCAGTGTTGCGTAGGCTTTCACCGCGTCATAAATGAAGGGCATCAGATTGTCTTTGCCTTCCCCAGCCTTGCGCAAAGCCGACAATCGCCGCTCGACTTCAGCATTCGACCTCTCCGCGCGCAATCTGCGCAGCTGCGCCGTCTGCCGCGTCGCGACCGTCTCATCGATCTGCAAAATATCAATACCTTTTTCTTCGGCGACGTAATCATTCACGCCCACAATAATCTTTTCCTTGCGATCCACCGCCTGCTGATATCTGTAAGACGCCTCCGCAATTTCCCGCTGCGGATAGCCGCGCTCGATCGCCGCCACCATCCCACCGAGCGAATCAATTCTCTGAATGTAATCCCAAGCCCCGCGCTCTTCCTCATTCGTCAGCGCTTCTACAAAATACGATCCGCCCAACGGGTCCGCAGTGTTCGTCACCCCGCTCTCATGCGCAATAATCTGCTGCGTGCGCAAAGCCAGCGTCGCCGCAAATTCCGTCGGCAAAGCCCAAGCCTCGTCCAACGAATTCGTATGCAAGGATTGCGTCCCGCCCATCACCGCCGCCAGCGCTTGCAAAGCCGTACGCACCACATTGTTGTAAGGCTGCTGCGCGGTCAACGAACAACCGGCCGTCTGCGTGTGAAAACGCAGCGCCCACGAGCGCGGATTCTTCGCGCCAAACCGCTCAGTCATCGTCTTGTGCCAGATCCGCCTCGCCGCGCGATATTTCGCAATCTCCTCGAAAAAATCACTGTGCGCATTAAAGAAGAAAGACAGCCGCGGCGCAAACTCATCCACGTCCAACCCGCGCCGCACGCCCCACTCGACGTACTCGATCCCGTCGCGCAAAGTAAACGCCAGTTCCTGAATCGCCGTCGAGCCCGCCTCGCGAATGTGATACCCGCTGATCGAAATCGGATTGAACTTCGGAGTTTCCTTCGCCCCGAATTCCAGCGTATCAATCACCAGCCGCATCGAAGGTTCCGGCGGATAGATGTATTCCTTCTGCGCGATATATTCCTTCAAAATGTCGTTCTGAAGCGTGCCGGAAATTTTCTTCCAGTCCGCGCCCTGCTTTTCCGCCACAGCCAGGTACATCGCCCAAATCACCGCCGCCGGCGAATTGATGGTCATCGAGGTCGTCACGTCCGCCAGCGGAATCTGATCGAACAGCACTTCCATATCCGCCAGCGAACTGATCGCCACACCACATTTGCCGACTTCTCCCTCGGACAGCGGATGATCCGCGTCGTAACCCATCAAAGTCGGTAAATCAAACGCCACTGAAAGCCCCGTCTGCCCCTGCCCCAGCAAATAACGAAAACGTGCGTTGGTATCCTGCGCGGTGCCGAATCCCGCGAACTGCCGCATCGTCCACAGCCGCCCGCGATACATCGTCGAATGAATTCCGCGCGTGTAAGGAGGCTCGCCCGGATAGCCCAAATCTTTTTCCGGGTTCCAGTCTGGCAGATCGGCCGGCGTGTACAACCGTCGGATCGGATAATTCGAGATTGTGGTGAACTCGTGCGCGCGCTCCGGCGATTTCGCGAGCGTCGGCTCCAAAGTTCTTTCCTCCCAAGCGCGCTCCCCGGCGGAAACTTTGCGCTCAGCGTCCAGCGTCACGGTCGTCTGCGATTTCGGCGCCTTATCGGTCTTCGAAATTATTTTTTCGGACATAAGGGAGCACTCCTTCAAAGCCGCGCCAGGCACAAATCTGCACACATACCAGCACGTCCATAGTTCATCTTATGGCAAGGCAAGAGTAGCAGCAACAACCAGAAACAGGGCGCGCTCCATCGTACGCCGCCGCGGCGCGGAGGCGTACATGAGGCCGTTATCGCCGCCGAGCACGCTAATCCCGCGGTAGGGGCGCTGCTTGCTGCGCCCCAGCTTGACACGGTGTTGACCACGCCGCGCGCTCGCCATTGCTTTTGAATTTGTAGCGGCGGTCTTTAGACCGCCATTGATCCGCGATGCATCGCGATGGCGCGCTGAAGCGCGCCGCCACGAAACTTCCAGCTCTTACTTCGCGCCCACCACCGACCCGGGCTCCGGCGTCCCCGGAATCAAAGGATCCCGCGACATCTCACCCCGCATCGCATCCGCCACGGTAATGTGCTGCACCTCAAGTGTCCGCCCCATCGCCTGATTGAAATTCACCAGCGCCTCCGCCAAATTCGCCTGCGCCCGCAACGCCGTACCCTGCGCCGCCGTCAAATCGCGCGATCGCAACACCACCTGGTATGAAGTGGACGACCCCAGCTGATACTTCTTCTGCTCGGCATCCAAAGTCTGCTGTGCTAGGTTCCGCGCCTTCTCCGCCGCCGCCACCTGCGAACGATCTTGCGCCAAAGCAATGATCGCATTGCGCACATTAATAACGATGGTGTTCTCCGTCTGGCGATACTGCACCTGCAACTGCCGCTCGTCGAACTGCGCCCGCGCGCTGTCCGCTTGCGCCGAACGATTCCGCAGCGGCATCGTCAGCGTGACCCCCGCCGAATAAACCGGGAATTGGTTCTTGATGATGTCGTCCAGCGCATCGCCCACTCCGCCGTGCGTCACGGCCGTCGTGGAAGCCGGCGAGCCTGTGAAGGCTTCATTGCCGTTGATCAAAATAGGAACTCCGTTCGCACCCACCAGCGGCGCCTGCGGATCGGCGACGAACGTCCCGTTAATTCCCGTCGTATTGAATCCTGTCCCGTTCAGTCCTTGCGCCTGATATTGAATGAAAGCATTCAGCGACGGCAACAAGGCATTGCGCGTGGCCTTCACTTCAATCCGCGAATTCTTCAGGTTCAAATCGGCCTGATAAAGTTCCGGGCGTTTCCGCCACGCTTCCTGCACTGCGTCCTGCAGCGGAATGTTTTCCACCACGTCCGGTATCGTGATCGGAGTAGTGGGCACGATCTCGATTCCGGCCACGTCTTTCGCTAGCAGGTTCTTGGCGATGTCGTTCAACAGCACCGTCTCCTGCTGCAGTTTCGTGGTTTGCGCCACGATCAGATTTTGCTGGTCGGTCGCCAGTTGCGATTCCGCCGTCAGCACGTCCAGCGGCGCCATGGTTCCGATTTCCAGCTGTTTCTTGTTGTCCTCCCACAGCTTCTGCGAGACGCCTACCGCGGCTTCCTCCACCTTCACGTTCTGCCGGTCGTACACCAGTTCCCAGTAATCGTTCGAAGTTTGCGTCACCATCGCGATCACCTGCTGCGCGAACTGCGAATTCGCCGCTTTGATCGTATTCTTTTGCTCGATGATGTAGCGCGTGTTCGGCAAGATCCCAAAGCCGTTTAGCAGCGGCTGCGACAAAGTAGCCGTCAATATCGGAGTGAACGCGGGATTGAAAAACACGTCCGGCTCGTTCGTCGCTGTTCGCGAGGTGTTCATCGTGATCGAAAGGTTCGTGCCGGTGTGAAATCCCTCCGTGTAACCGAAATTAAGGGCCGACGTATTTTGGTTTACCACTAGAATATTGGTGCCGGTGCCCGTTCCGGAAATGAACGGGTTATTCACCGGGAAGTTGCCGTGCTGCCAGGAATAGCCGGCGCTGAATATCGGGTCGAACGACACCGAGGGCGACGTGCCCAGCACCACTTGCTGTGTGCTCAGGCTTTGTGGAACGCCTCCCGCCAGGGCTTTCAGCATTTGTGTTTCAGCGATCCACGGGGCGAACCGTTCGACGTAGATATTCAGATTATTTTCCAGCGCCAGCGATATCGCGTCGTCAAAGCTCAGCATCAACTTGCCGTCCTGGATCAACTGATCCAGCCGCGTGGAATTCGTCAGCAACGGCTCAGGCATGCTCCGCGGCGCGTATGGCGCGAAAATGTTCGGGAACATCGGCTTGCCCGTGGAGTAATCGGCACCCATGCCCTCCCTCAGGTTGCGCGTCGGCTCCGAAGCGGCCGACCCTGTTTGTGCTCCTGGCTGGCTCTGAGGTTGCTCACCAGGCGCAGACTGCCCCTGTTGTTGCTGAGGCTGGCTCTGGTTTTGGCCTTGTTGCGCCTGTGCGAACGCCGGCGTCACAATCAGCGAAGCAGCCGTCAGCAGCGCCACCGCTACATGCCTTAGACTTCCGTTCATCGTGTTGTCCTCTCCAAAGTACTTTCTTGAGCTTGCGCAGGCCTGTAACCTATTCAAACGCGCGGACCACAGTATTTGTTTCATTTTCTGTATTCCCGATGCAACACCGCGGCCATGCATATCCGTCTGAATTTAGACGACTAAGCGGGAATTAGTGAGCGTCAGGCGTTCATTTTCGGACAGTACCGTGCGTACCCGGACACGTGCTGCGGGAAGTTTAGCATCGCATCCGGCCCCCCGCAATCGCCGCCCGCCGCCATTGCCATCTCAGCGTCGTCATCTGAGCGCAGCGAAGAATCTCTTTCGCTTTTCTCTCAGCCCCGGCGCCTCTGACGACGCGACGAGCATCGTCATCCTGCCTGCCCTGAGTGATTTTGCGAACGGAGGTCGGCGCCTTTGCCTTAAGCCGGCCGGAGGACCTCCCCCGGATTTGGGCCGTTGTCTTTTTCTTTGTGCTCCGCCTGTCCTCTGTTCTCTCTGTGTCAAATCTTTAAGCAGTCGCTTTCCCGCGCCGCTTGCGTTGACACCCACCGCAACCTCGAACTAACATGCCCGCGGCACCCGATGACGCGAACCTCTAGCCCGCGCTCCTGCTCACGTCCGAAATGGCGATCCACGGCGCACACCTGCCTGCTTCTGCTCGCCCTCTGCTTCGCAGCGCTATCCACGGCCGCGCAAGCAACTGACCTCCCCGTAAAGCCGAAGGGAGACGTGATTGACGTCCCCGCTAAACCCACCGGCTACGTCAACGACTACGCCCGCGTCCTCAGCCCAGCCGCGCGCGCCCAACTCGAAGCCCTTTGCACCGAAGTAAACGACAAAGCCAAAGCCCAGATTTTCGTCGTGATCGTTCCATCGCTGGGCGATCGTACCCTCGAAGATTATTCCTTAGACATAGCAACGAAGTGGGGCGTCGGACCCAAACAATCCTCCAGCGGCGTTTTGATATTCTTCGCCATCAACGACCGCAAAAACCGCATTGAAGTTGGATATGGTCTCGAGCCCATTTTGCCCGACGGTAAGGTTGGCGGATTTACGCGCGAAGCGGTCCCATATCTGCGTGCGGGTAATTACGACGCAGCCCTCCTTCTCATAACTGGCCGCGTTGCCGATGTGATAGCGGCGGATCGCGGCGTCACTCTTAACGCGCGCCCGTCACCGGCTGCACGGCCGAACGATTCCGGGAAGGGGAATGCCAGCGGCCTGCTAGGACTCTTCATCTTGGGAATCTTCATTTTTATTTTGTACTCGATAATGTCGCGCGGCGGCGGCTCAGGACGCGGTCGGGGCGGTGGCAGCGGCTGGTGGGTTGGCCCCCTGATCGCCAGCAGCATGGGTCGCGGCGGCTGGGGCGGCGGCGGATTCGGTGGCGGCGGTTTCGGCGGCGGTGGTGGCGGATTCGGTGGTGGAGGCGGAGGCTCGTTCGGTGGCGGCGGCGCCAGCGGCAGCTGGTAAGGGACCATCTCTGCAAGAGCGGGTCTCAGACCCGCCCGTCGAAACGTCAATTCGACAAAGGTCGCTTAATGGAAGCCAAACTAACTGAACTCGTAAGCCGTCTCAAGGCCGCAGGCGAGGCCAACCTGAAATCCATCGTGCTCTACGGCTCGGCCGTCACCTCCGAATTTCGCGCGGGCCATTCCGACCTCAACGTCCTCTGCATCGTCGAACGCGTCGCATCCGAAGATCTCGAGCATCTCCATGACGCGTCCGAATGGTGGGTGCGCCAAGGCAATCCGCCGCCGCTACTCTTCACGCTCGACGAGCTGCATCGTTCCGCGGACGTCTTCGCCATCGAACTTCTCGACATCACCCATCACCATCGCCTGCTTTTCGGCGCCGATTTCTTTGCGAATTTCGAAGTCCCCTTGCGCCTGCATCGCCTGCAGGTCGAACGCGAACTCCGCGCCGACTGGCTGCGCCTCCGCCAAGCCATTCTCGCCGCCCCGCTAAGCTACAAAGCGCACCTGGCCATCATGTCGCAGTCCGTCTCCACCTTCTGCGCGCTCTTCCGTCACGCGCTCTTCGCCCTCGGCCAACCCATGCCCGCCGGAAAGCGCGAAGCCGTGGCCGCCGTAGCCGCCCTCACCGGCGCCGACCCCTCCGCATTCCACACGCTGCTCGATCTCCGCGAAGGAAAAAGCAAACCCCGCAACATTGACGTCGAAGCAAGCCTGCACGCGTACCTCGAGTTCGTAGAAGTAGTCACAAACGAAGTTGATCGCCGCTTAGAAGCCCTCTAAGCGCCGTATTTGATATGATGGCACCACGTCACGCCACATTGGGAGGCAGTCCATGAAGGCAGCTCTAGCCGTCATCGCCGTACTCGTCATTATCGCGCTCATCTTCGGCAGCATGTACGCCGGCCGCCGCAACGAAATGGTTCGCCTCAACGAAACAGTAAAGTCCAACTGGGCGCAAGTGGACGTAGTCCTGCAACGCCGCGCGGATCTAATTCCCAACCTGGTCGCCACCGTCCAGGGCTTTGCCGCGCATGAAGAAACCGTATTCGGCGACATCGCCAAAGCCCGCGCACAATACTTGAGCGCGCAAACCCCCGCAGACAAGATCGCCGCTAGCAACCAAATTGCTCCGCTGGAACTGAAAGTCCTGGCCCTATCAGAGAATTATCCGCAATTGAAGTCCAATGAGAATTTCCTCCGGCTGCAAGACGAACTAGCCGGTACCGAAAATCGAATCGCCGTCGAGCGCAAGCGCTACAACGATTCCATTCAGGCCTATAACACCTACATCGGCCTGTTCCCCAACAACATTTTCGCGGGATGGGCCGGTTTCAAGCGTAACAACGATTACTTCAATGCCCCTGAGGCTTCACGCGAAGCTCCGAAAGTGCAGTTCCCATCTGCGAAACCCTAAGCGGCCGGCGCACGCGCTCAGAAATTCGGACGTAGACCCACGCAGCCATCGAATTCGTGTGTGCAAGAATTGTCGTTGTTATTTCTTTTCCTGCGGCTCTGCGGATGTCTTTCGAGGCGGAGGCGCCGGCGCGCGCTTGCGTTCCGACGATTCACTCCAATCTTCCGGCGGAAAACCAATACGCCAAAACAGCGGCGAAGACTCCGTAAATTCCAATCCCACTTCGCTCTTGCTGCCCTTATTCTCGCTGATGAACGCCACGGTGCACATCAGCTCTTCCACCGTCTTCGAATTCACGATGGAAACCTGCTGCCCGCGCAGCACCGGTGTATCCATCGTAACTAGGCAGCCATTCGCGTTCACTGTGCTGGTCTTGGTCTCTTCTTGGAACGGTTTGCCTTTGCTCATGCCGCGCACGAGCACTGCCATCTGAATATGCACGCGCTGCGTCCGTCGCAGTTTACTGTAATTTTGGGCCGCCTGAAGCGGCGGTAAATCCTTGCCGTTCGTCATCCAGATCTCCCCGGTAGCAGCCGCCCGATACAATTTTGAGGGATTCCAGGCCCCGCTCCGGGCATATTCAAGCGAGCGGTGCCCAAAAGCGAAACCTTGGGCCCTCCGCGACCATCACCTGGACTCCGCATCTCGGGAGCCATCGCTCCCCAGTCATCGCGCCACCACCCAGCTGCGCGAAGAATGTTACTACCTGATGAATCCTGCGCCCCCGGCTTGACCCTCCCGCTTTCCCGCGCTACGCTAATTCCAGCGATAGGGGTTGTCTCCAGGAGGCTTCGCTCCCGCGAAACTGAATGAAACAAACTGTCCGACTAGCAGGTGGCATCAACGAACTCTTCGGTACTCTCGACGAAAATCTTAAACTCTTCGAGTCCGCTCTTCACGTCACTACGCATCTGCGCGATCACGACTTGGAAATCGAAGGCTCGCAGCCGCAAGTAGAACGCGCCGCACAAATCCTCGGCGAGTACAATCTACGCATCCGCGACGGCCGCATTCCAGACAGCTCAGAAGTGAAATCGCTGCTGCGCATTGCCACAGGCGCCACCAGCGAACACGCACCATCCACCCGCGGAGCGTTCGCTCTCTCCAATACGCGCTCGTTTGGCAAAAAGACCATCACTCCCAAGAGCGCCAATCAAAAGCGCTACATGGAAGCTCTCGAAGCCTACGACATGGTTTTCGCCATCGGTCCCGGCGGCACAGGAAAGACCTATCTCGCTGTCGCCATGGCCGTCACCGCGCTGCTCTCCAAGCAAGTGAACCGCATCATCCTCGCGCGCCCCGCCGTCGAAGCCGGCGAACGCCTCGGCTTTCTACCCGGCACGCTGCAGGAAAAAGTGGACCCCTACATGCGCCCGCTCTACGACGCGCTGCACGATCTGCTCGAAGCGGACAAGTTGGAAAGTTTCCTCGAGAAGGGAATCATCGAAGTCGCCCCGCTCGCCTTCATGCGCGGTCGTACGCTCAACGATTCCTTCGTCATCCTCGACGAAGCGCAAAACACCACAAGCGAGCAGATGAAAATGTTCCTCACGCGCCTCGGCTTCAATTCCAAAGCCGTGATCACCGGCGACGTCACCCAGATTGACCTGCCCGAATCGCGCCGCTCCGGCCTCATCGAAGCCATCGAAATTGTCGGCAAGATCGAAGGCATCTCCTTCACTTATTTCGATGAACGCGACGTTGTCCGCCACAATCTAGTGCAGCGCATTATCAAGGCCTATGACGAGCACGCCGCCACCCATCCCCACCACAACGGCCGCGGCTCCGGACACGCCGGCCATTCCAGCCATACTGGCCAGCAGAATCCGCGGGATTAGCCTCGCGCGCATGATCCTCAACCAACAGCGTCGCGTTCGTGTTTCCATTTCCGGCCTCGAGAAATTTCTCGCCGTCGCGCGCAAACGCCTGCGCCTTGCGCCCCGCTCGCTCACCGTCGCGCTCGTCACCGACTCCCAAATCGCAAGTTGGAATCGCGCCTACCGTGGCAAAAATCGCCCGACCGATGTATTGTCCTTCCCAGCAGACGTGTCCCAAGCAGAACCTGCAACTACGCGAAAGCTTCGTCAGCGGCGTCCCACACGCGGAACGCGCGCCACGCGTCTCCGTGCAACGAAGTCCTCCTCAGCGTCTGAATATCTTGGCGATATCGCCATCGCCCCCGCGGTCGCTCGCCGCAACGCCCAACGCTTCGGCCGCGCCTTCGATCACGAAATGCGCATCCTCATCCTTCACGGCATCCTGCACCTGCTCGGCTACGATCACGAAACCGACTCTGGCCAAATGGACCGCCGCGAAAATCGCCTGCGCCGCGACCTAGGATTGCTCTGACGATGCCGATCTTCCTCTACTCAGCCGGCGTTCTGGCTCTCACCATAGGCCTGGTGGTTTTCTCTTATTTCGATCGCACCTATCGTGAACTGGGCCGCGTGCATCCCGGGCGCATCCACCAACACCTCGACACGTTCGAAGCAGACGTCGAGCCGCGCCTACACATGGAGCGTCGCCGCGCCGCCCTCGGCTTCAGCCTCCTCGCCCGCTTCTGGCTCGTCTTCGTCGCCGCCATCACCGCGCGCGGCGTGCTCTTCTTCGTCCCCGGCACGCGCGAAGCCGCCCTCGAAATGATTTTTTTCCTCGGCGCTGAAGTCGTCATCGCCATGCAGTTTTTCCCCGCGCTGTTGCTGGCCCGCGCTCCGGGGAATTGGGTGCTGCCCCTCGTTCCCGTCGTGCGCACGTTTCTCTTCGTCATTTGGCCCGTGCAAGCCGTCCTCGAGTTGCTGATCTCCGTGCTGCATCTCTCGGAAGAATCCGAAGAAGCGCAAACTCCCGCAGCCGAACAGCAGCAGGCCATCGAAGCGCTGGTGGACGCCGCTACCGAAGAGGGCATCATCGAACAGGACGAAGCCCGCCTCATCGAATCCGTCGTCGAATTCGGCGACAAGCGCGTCCGCGACGTGATGACCCCGCGCCCCGACGTAATCGCCATTCGCGCCGACGCCTCTCTCGAAGAACTGCGCGACCTCGTCGTCGAAACAAAATTTTCGCGCCTGCCTGTATTCGAAAAAACTCTCGACGACATCGCTGGAATCGTCATGGGTCGCGACATGCTCGAAGTTCCAGACCGTGAGGCCGCCCACCGCACCGTGCGCGAACTGATGCGCCCAGCGCTTTTCGTCCCAGAAACCAAATTCGGCTCCGAGCTGCTGAAGGAAATGCAGCGCAAGAATCAGCAGATGGCCGTAGTGATTGACGAATACGGTCTGATGGCCGGCCTAGTCACCATCGAAGATATGGTCGAAGAAATCGTCGGCGAAATCGGCGAAGAAGACCGCCGCCCTGCCCCAGACGTCGTCCGCGAACCCAGTGGCGCCCTGGTAATCCGCGGCAGCGTACAATTAGAAAAAGTCAGCGAACTTTTCGGCGTGCAACTCGACTCCGGCATGCAACATTCCGCCGCCACCACTATCGCCGGCCTCCTAAATAGCGTCGCCGGCCACGTCCCCCGCACCGGCGAAGTAATAGACGCTGACGGCCTCCGCTTCGAAGTAATCGAAGCCAACCAACGCAAAGTCCTCCGCGTACGCGCCAAACCAATCCCCAACACCGCTGCAAACACCGCCCGCACCGTCTAACATCACGGCCCAAAAAAATCGGGCCCGCCACCGGCGAGCCCGATCCATCACTCTCAATTGTCTCACCACGCAATCAGCGACTAACTCTGTCCCGCCGCCTTCGCAAAAAACGCCGCCGCTCTCTTTCCAATTTCCTCCGGCGCCACGTCTTCCACATGCGTTGCGATTCCCCACTGATGCCCGAACGGATCCGTCACCTTGCCGTAGCGATCACCCCAGAATTGGTCATCCAGCGCCATATCTATCTGCGCGCCGGCCGCCACCGCTCTCGTAAACACCTTGTCTGCATTTTCGACGTAGAGGAACAAAAACATTCGCGGCGTCCCAGGAGTGCTGGCCGCGCCCGGTCCCATTTCGTCGTTTAGAAATATAATCGAGTCTCCGATTTTCAATTCTGCGTGAGAGATCTTGCCATCGGGGGATGGCATACGCATTATTTCTTCGGCGGCGAACACATGCTTGTAAAAGTCAATCGCACGTGCCGCGTCTTTACATGTTAACGATGGACTAATCGAGTGGTACCCTTCGGGGATTGCTCGTACGGGGTGTGCCATAGCTGGTCTCCTATTGGTTACCGATCTTGCCGTGCAGTTTACGGCGTGGAGCGCGGAAACACCCCAGCCAGAGTGGCTGCAATGAACCGCGATGCCATGAAGTTTATTACGATCAATCGCGAAGTCAAGAATTCAAAACGCAAAAATCCGCGCGCGCGAATTGTTCTTCGCTAATTCATCCACCCGTAATGTAATCCGCGCGGTCCAAATAATTTCCCCAACGATTTCTCCTGCTCTGCCTTTCTGTGCGCCTTCGCGGCTCCGCGGTAGATTCTATCTGTTTCTGTATCCTCCGCCTTTCCCCTGTGCGCTCTGTGTTAAATCCTTTCACTTCTTCCCTCACGCCACGCACCGACGCTCTCCATCTTTCTCGCGGCTCTGCAAAGGCGTACAATTTAGCTGTCCATGCCTTTCAAATCCGGTTTCGTCGCAATCGTAGGCCGCCCCAACGCGGGCAAATCCACGCTCGTCAACACCCTCGTCGGCCAAAAAGTCGCCATCGTCTCCCCCAAACCCCAAACCACCCGCAACCGCATCCAAGGCATCCTGAATCGCGAAGACGCTCAAATCGTCCTGATAGACACGCCCGGCATCCATCAACCGAAAAACGTCCTCAGCCGCATGATGATGGACGAGCTCCAGCACGCCCTCGAAGGCATAGACATCCTCTGCCTAATCGCCGACGCCTCCGTAGACTACGGCCCCGGCGACCGCTTCTCGATCGATTGGATCAACCGCTTCCATGGCCCCGTGTATTTGCTACTGAACAAAGTGGACCGCATCGCCAAGCATCTACTCCTCCCGCTGATCGAACGCTACAATAAGGAATTCGAGTTCGCCAAGATTTTCCCCATCTCCGCGCTCACCGGCGCCGGTTGCCTCGATCTCGTCAATTCCTGGCTCACCCGCTTGCCCGAAGCCCCCCCGCATTTCCCCCCCGACCAATTCACCGACCAGCCCGAGCGTTTCCTGGCGGCCGAAGTAGTCCGCGAAAAAGCCATCCTCCAAACGCGCGACGAAGTCCCCCACGCCATCGCCGTCCTGATTGATAATTTCGAGGAAACCCCCCAGCTACTGCGCATCCGCGCCACCATCTACGTCGAGCGCGAAGGCCAGAAGGGCATCCTCATCGGTAAGGCCGGCGAGGCCATAAAAAAAATCGGCACAGCAGCCCGCAAAGAGCTCGAATTGATCCTCGGCTCAAAAATATTCCTCGAGCTCTTCGTGAAAGTCCAGGCCAACTGGCGCCAAAACTCCACTCTGGTCCGCCAACTAGACTGGCACCGCCAGCTAGAACAATTAGCCGAATTCCAGGAAGCCGAAGAACGTTAGCAGCTCTCCGCATTTGCATTTGTAGCGGCGGGCTTCAGCCCGCCAGCCGTTGACGTCGTATTTGAATTTGTTGTTGAATTTGTAGCGGCCGCCTTCAGGCGGGCGCCGTTGACGTTGAATTGGACATTGAATTCGTAGCGGCGGTCTTTACACCGCCAGCCATTGCCGTTGCCGCAGATTTTGCCGTTGCCGTCGATTTTGTGAATCGCGCTGCAGCGCGATTCAGCCTGAGATCCCGCAGCGCGGGATCGAAGGGCACCGGCCGCCTGCTTTTTAGGCGGGCGTGGCTGACGTCGCAGTCGCAGTAGCCGTCAATTTTGAAGCAGTCATCGAATTAGCACTGCCCGCCGCGACCCGCGGCATAACGTAAATCCCTAACCAGCTCTACTCCCTTCCATGTATGGCTCATAGTGGCTGCGCCGCGTATTCTCACATCGAGAAAAGTCGCTTCGACTGCTCAACAAAGGAGGTCAACACCCGATGCCATTGTTGACGATAATAATGGTTCTGATCGTCGTGGGAGTACTGCTGTGGCTAGTCAACCTTATTCCCATGCAGGGCACAATCAAATCAATCCTGAACGCGGTGGTAGTGATAGCAGTAGTGCTCTGGCTGCTGAATATTTTCGGGATATTTAATTCCTTCGCGCACATCCGCGTCGGCTCGTAGGCTCGATCACGCGCGGCGCCGGAAGGGAACAGAGGTACGCAGCTCCGTGTCGACCGAAACAGCGGCACGGCTGCGACACGCGTCTGCAGGTGTCGTCTCGTCGCGTCACACTCGCGTCGGCGCAATCCCCAGCGAACGCATCTTGCGATACAAATGGCTGCGCTCCAGACCCAGCGCCTGCGCCGCCTTCGTCATGTTCCAGCGATTTTCCTCCAGCTTGCGCAGCACAAACTCGCGCTCGTACGCCGACCGCGCCTCCTGCAAACTCTCATAAGGTTTCTGCGGGCTCTTCGACGCCCCGCGAAATAATTCCGGCGGCAAGTGATGCGGCTCAATCCGCGGCGAAGGACAAACAATCACCAGCCGCTCCACCAGATTCTTCAGTTCTCGCACGTTGCCCGGCCACGGATAATTCAACAGCACGTCCAGCGCCGTCGCACTGAACTCCTTCGCCTTCTTCCCATATTCCTGGCAAAAAGCCGCTAGAAAATGCGCCGCCAGAATCGGAATATCGGCAACCCGCTCGCGCAACGCCGGCACGTAGAAGGGAATCACGTTCAACCGGTAAAAAAGATCCTCGCGAAACGCATTCCGCGCAATCTCTTCCTCCAGCTTTTTGTTAGTCGCGGCAATCACCCGCACGTCCACGGTGGCAGGCTGGTTCGATCCCAACGGCTCGACGCGCCGCTCCTCCAAAACGCGCAGCACTTTCGACTGCGTCTTCAAGCTCATATCCCCGACTTCGTCCAGGAACAACGTCCCGCCGTCCGCCTTCTGAAACTTCCCCACCTTGTCTTCGCTCGCGCCCGTGAAACTGCCCTTGCGATGCCCGAACATTTCCGATTCGATCAGTTCCTCCGGAATTGCCGCGCAGTTCACTTCCACAAATTGCATTGAGCTGCGCAAACTACTGGCATGCAAAGCCCGCGCCACCAATTCCTTGCCCGTCCCGCTCTCGCCGTAAATCAGCACGCGCCCGTTCGTAGGCGCGGTCAAAGCAATCTGCTGCCGCAGCGCCTTCATCGGAATGCTACCGCCCAAAATCTGATGCTTTTCCTCAAGCTCCGCTCGCAGTCTCCGGTTCTCCGTTTCCAGCCGCAAATATTCCAGCGCATTGCGCACTACCAATACGACTTTTTCGAGCGACAACGGCTTCTCCACAAAATCAAACGCGCCCAACTTCGTAGCCCGCACCGCCGTCTCAATATTCGCGTGCCCCGAAATCATCACCACCATCGGCGCGCCATCGTGCGCCTGCATCCGCTCTAAAGTTTCCAGCCCATCCATCTTCTTCAGCCACACATCCAGCAAAACCAAATCAAAAGCCCGCGTCTCCAGCCTGGCTAAACACTCTTCCCCCGACGCGACAGCCTCCACCTCATACCCCTCGTCGCGCAGCAGAGCGCCCAGAGATTCGCGTATCCCGTTTTCGTCATCCACAATAAATATAGAAGCTGGCATGTTATGTCGTTTCCAGAACGGAAGCAGTGAATCGAAGTCCCCGTTGAATTTGTAGCGGCGGTCTTCAGACCGCCAGCCGTTGCATTTCTCTGCGCCGTCTGCGCGCTTACCTCTGCGATAAATCTATTGCCTTTCTCTATGCCCCTGTGGCAGAAGTTGCCGTAGCCTTACGCCGGCGTAACCGGAATCTCCGCAGCCGGAAACCGAATCAAAAACCTCGTCCCCGTCGGCAAATTATCCTCCACCCGGATCGTCCCGTTATGCTCCGCAATAATCCGGCTCGCAATCGCCAATCCCAAACCAGTCCCGCGCTCCTTGGTAGAAAAATGCGGCAAGAACAATCGTTCCTTATCCTCCGGCGAAATCCCCTGCCCACTATCCGAAATCTCAATCTCCACCGCGTCCCCATCGCCGTCCACGCGCGTAGCCACCCGCATCCGTCGTATCCCAGACCCCTCCATCGCCTCCGCCGCATTATCAATCAAATTAGCCAGGACCCGCCGCAAAAGCTCGCGATCCGCTTTCACCAAAGGTAATGCAGATGCCAATTCCGTCCGCACCGTCACGCCCTCCAGCCGCCCATGAAACAAATCCAACGCACTGGCCACAATCGTATTCACATCCTCAGGAGCCAATCGCGCAGAAGGGAAGCGCGCAAACTGCGAGAACGCATCCACTAACGATTTCAACGTGTGCACCTCGCGCTCAATTAATCCCGCACACTCCGCCACCAATTTCTCCAGCTCCGTACGCAGCGCCACCGCCTGCTGCGACCCATTCCGCTCCAGATATCGCAGCAGTCTCTGCGCGGACAACTGTATCGGCGTCAAAGGATTCTTGATCTCGTGCGCGATCCGCTGCGCCACTTCCTGCCAGGCTGCAGCCTTCTGCGCCCGCAGCAAATCCGTCAAATCGTCAATCACGATCACATACCCGGGATTCGAAAGCCGCGGCCCCAGCGAACTCACCGTCACCGCCGCGCGCACCAGCCGCCCTGCCGTCGCGATCTCAATCTCCCGCGATGCCACTCCCATCCGCAGCGACCGCCGCATCAAATGCAGCACCGCCCGCGCCGCCTCCTCGCCCACCAAGTCCGGCAAACTCCGCGCCTCCCGCGCCGCATCTCCCAAAATCGCTGGAACCGCCGAATTCACCCGCGCGACTTCGCCCGAAGAATTCAGCGAAATCACGCCCGTGGGAATATTTTCCAGAATCGCTTCCATCAATTTCCGCCGCCGCTCGCGCTCTTCAATGGCCTGTTCCAGACTCTGCGTAAACTCATTGATCTGCCGCCGCCCTTCGCCCAGCTGCTCGGTCATCCGATTGAACGACCGCACCAGCATCCCCAACTCATCCTGCCCCTTCACATCAATCCGGTAATCGAAATTCCCTCGTGAAATTTCCCTCGTAGCCTCCGCCAGCGCCTGAATCGGCACCGTCACCTGCTTCGACAAGAACAGCGCCACCCACGTAGTCGAAAATCCCAGAATCACGGTGAATAGAAATAGTCCCAGCAGCACGTCCCGCTTGTAAGCCCGCAGCCCCTGCTTCTGTCGCGCGTAAGTCTCCGTCTGCGTGCGAATTTCTGAATATCGCGTAAGGAAATCATTCGGCAGAATCCGCGCCACGTACAACCTATTCCCATCCAGCGGCGCGCTGCCCGCGATATACAAGTGGTCGTTGGTGTGCCAGATTTCCGCACCGTTCGGCAGCGTCCGCACCAGGGTGGGAGTGATCGTCTCCATCTCCGGCACGGTTTGATCACTCGACGCGTCCTCCGGCTTCACATACGCCACGCCGTCGTCCGCCTGTCCCGCGGTATGCGCGATCCACGAGGCGTCCACCGACCACGCCAGACCGAGCAGCGATTGATTCTCCTTGCTCGTCGCCGCAGCCTTCTCCGCGATCGCGTTCAAGTGCCCCAGGTTGGCCTGCCCCATGTCTTCCAGCAGCCGCTGGCTCTGCTCATTGGCAATTTCCAGCGGTCGAGGAAACCAGGCAATCAAAGTGCGATTCACAATCGCGTAACTGAAGATAAAAAAGAAAGCGGTCGGCAGCAACGACACGCCAATCGCACCCAGCACCATCTTCACCTTAAACCGCGAACCCATTTGCCCGCTGCGGCGCTCGATCCATAGCCGCACCAGACTGCGCGCCAGAATCACCGCGAACACCAGCAGCGCCGCCGTCAGCAAGGTCGTCAACGCAAAAAACACCGCGAACTCGCTGCCTTGCTCCGGCCGCAGCGGCACGTCCAACGAACCCACCGAGAACACGGCCGCCGTCAGCAGCGTCACGATGATCCCGCCGATCCACGGCCACAACCGGTTCTTGCGCTTGGCCCGCTCCGCCTTCAAGACCGTTCCTCCGGACTCAGCTCCATCGAACGTCCTCCGCTCCGTAGCCCCCGTGGCGCGTCAATACGCGCCAATTCGGACGTGCGAACGAAGCCACACGCACTAATCCCGCGCCGTTGGACCCCAAAACGCGCAAATTTGAGCGAATTTGCCATCGAAAACTGAGAATACCGGGCCTAATCAGTCAAGTCAAGCCAACTGTTGCGTCGTTGCCACACTACTGTGGCTCTTCGGATATAATCTCATTCGGGAAGGACGGTACATCTTGAGGTTGGTCATTCTATGTAGGTTTCTTCTGTGGCCGCACTGATCGTGGCCTAGCACAGCCCACCGCAGCAGGGCACTCCTGGCTGTGGTCTTAGTCCCTCTGGCGATGCAACAAGCATCGTCATCCTGCCTGCCCTGAGTGAATTTGCGAAGGGAGCGAAGCGAAGGATCTCTCTTTGTTTCTCTGCGCCCTCCGCCTTTCCTGTGTGCACTTCGTGTTAAGCCTTTCGCCGTTGCCTCACCCGTTCGCCTTCTGAAACTCCCGCATAAAGTTCACCAAAACCTGAACGGTCTCAGGATTCACGGCGTTGTAAATCGAAGCCCGCATCCCTCCCACAGACCGATGCCCCCCGAGTCCAATCAACCGAGCCCCCGCCGCCTCCGCAGCGAACTTCTTCTCAAGCTCCTCATTCCCCCCAGCCACCCGAAAGGTGACATTCATCTTCGACCGCGCATCCTTCTCGATCGGCCCCACATAATATCCGCCGCTGGCATCGATCGCGTCATAAAGCGCCTTAGCCTTAGCCTCATTGCGCTTCTCGATCGCCGCCACTCCACCCTCAGCCTCGATCCACTCCAGCACGAGCCCCACAATGTAAACCGCAAACGTCGGCGGCGTGTGATAAAGCGACCGCTCCTTAATATGCGTACGGTACTGCAGCACGGTAGGCAGATTCTTGTCAGCCCGTTCCGCCAAATCCCTCCGCACAATCACCACAGTCGCGCCAGAAGGCCCCAAATTCTTCTGCGCCCCCGCAAAAATCAGCCCAAACTTCCGCACATCCACCGGCCGCGACATAATGTCTGACGACATATCTGCCACCAGCGG
>Ga0210390_10000681_pt1 | contig 35561 bp, 21 predicted proteins | sample IncBWH11OmetaG_FD_161050 | JGI IMG/M metagenome (GOLD analysis project Ga0210390, IMG submission 161050) | Forest soil microbial communities from Barre Woods Harvard Forest LTER site, Petersham, Massachusetts, United States - Inc-BW-H-11-O ...
CTGCGGGCTTCAGATACGCGATAGCGCGCATGGCACCGAGCATGGTGGCGCCGCCGCCCATGTCGTACTTCATTTTTTCCATGTTGTCGGCGGGTTTAATGGAGATGCCACCTGTGTCGAAGGTGACGGCTTTGCCGACGAGGCCGAGGAAGGGAGCGTCGGGGCGGGCGTTTTCCGGCGTGTAGCGGATCACAATTACGCGCGGCGGTTCAACGCTGCCTTGAGCCACACCGATTAGCGCGCCCATTTTGAGTTCGGAAATTTTTCGCTCGTCGAGAATTTCGACGCCGAGGCCGACTTCCTTGGCCATAGCTTCGGCGCGGGCTGCGAGCATGCGCGGGGTGAGGCGGTTGGAAGGCTCGTTGATCAGATCGCGCGCGAAATTCTGGGATTCGGCGATGATGCGGCCGTGCTCGACGGATTCGGGGAGATTGCCGTTTTGATTGGCGTCGAAGCCGGCGAGGAGCACGGACTGAATTTCTTTGCTGGCTTTCTTTTCCGTTTGATATTTATTGGATTCGAAATCGGCGACGCCGAGCCCCTCGGTAACGGCTTGGGCGGCGGCGGGGCCGCGTTCGCCTTCGCGGGCGAGGAAGACAAATTTTTTCACGCCGCGGGCTTTCAGGTAACGCAGCGCGGTGCCAGCGATTTTGCGCAAGTCGGACGGGGAGAATTTTTCGGGCTTGCCGGCACCGACGAGGAGGAGGCGCTTGGCGTCGAGACCTTCCGGGAAATGAACGAGAACGGTCTCGAGGGATTTGCCGGTGAGTTCGCCGGCGGCGACTAGAGCGGCGAGGCGACCATCCATGGCGTGGTCAATGTCGGCTAGGATTCCGTCAATTTTATTATCTTTGTCGAAGATGTAGGTGACGAGCGCGTCGGCTTGGATTGAAGCGTACGGCTGGTTCTCGAGTTGAATCTGCATGTCTTCCTTTCGCTTTTAGCGCCGGCGTGAGCGATACATCGCTTCGCTGGCTTCGCGTTTAGCTTCTTTTTGTTTTTCGGATTCGCGGCGGTCGTGGAATTTCTTGCCCTGCGCCACGGCCAATTCGCATTTGGCGATGCCGTCCCGGAAGTAGATCTTGGTGGGGACGATGGTCATGCCCTTTTGCTGGGTCTGGACGAGCAACCGGTCGATTTCGCGGCGGTTGAGCAGCAGCTTCCGTTTTCTGAGCGGATCGTGGTTGCGGTAACCTCCGGCGAGATACTCTGGAATATGGCAGTTTACCAGCCAAGCCTCGCCAAGGCGAATTTCGGCGTAGGCTTCGCGGAGCGTGCCCTTCCCTTCGCGCAGGGTTTTGACTTCGGTGCCGACCAGGACCATGCCGGCTTCCAGACTGTCCAAGAGATGGTAGTTGTAAGAAGCCTGGCGGTTCTGCGCAACAATCTTGACGCCTTCGTGTTGAGATTTATCAGGCTTGGATTTCACGGCAGAACTATCATAGCCGCCGGGGGCGAGCCGCCGCAAGTCACAGTGTGGGACGGATTTCCGGTTACTAGCGCGGGAATTAATGAAGTTTTCATAGAAACCTGCTGAGGCGCTTCTATTATCCATACGTCTAACACAACTTTGGTGATTCCTTGCTGCATCCTATGACGGGTGCTAGACTCGATTGGAACCAGCCAAACCAGTCGGAGGAGTGATTTTGCGTCGTTGCGGATATTTGTCAATTTTGGTGGCTACAGCCCTGATTTTGGGGGGCTGTCCTAAGGGCAATTCGGACTATCAGGAGGCGCGAAAGGCCGCCGCGCTGCAAGATTATGACACCGCACTGGTTCACTACGAACGCGCCGCCCGCTCCGAGCCTAATAATGCCGAATACAAGCTGTTTGCAGCCCAGGCGCGTTACGACGCTGGGCAATTCCACGTGCAGCAAGGCAAAAAAGCGCTTCAGAACGGCGATCTGCAGCTGGCGTTGGGCGAATTCCAGAAGGCGCAGCTGATTGATCCTTCGAATACCGCGGCCGACCAGTTGGTGAAGCGCACGATCGATTTAATGAACGGGCAGAATAGGCCGACGTCCCTGAACCCCGCGACGCAGCCGGACGAGCAGATCCTGGCGCAACCGCCGGAACTGAAGCCGCTATCGCGCGACCCGATCAACGGGCTGAAGATGACGAATGACGCGCGGGTGGTGTACGAGACGATCGCGAAGCTGGCGGGACTGAGCGTGATATTTGATCCCGACTTCACTTCGCGACGGATTACAGTGGATTTTCCGAGCGTGACGCTGGAACAGGCGCTGGACGCGGTGTCGTTGGAAAGCAAGGCGTTCTGGAAGCCGATCACGTCGAACATCATTTTCGTGGCGCAAGACCAGCCGCAGAAACGGAAGGACTTGGAGGATGAGGTCGTACAGACTTTCTATCTTTCCAATACGCTGACGCCGCAGGATTTAACAGAAGTGGTGAACGGATTACGCGTACTGCTGGACCTTCACCGGCTGCAGCAGGTGAACGCGCAGAATGCGATTGTGATCCGCGATACGCCGGACAAACTGATGTTGGCGGCGAAAATTATCCGGGACATTGACAAGGCCAAGCCGGAAGTTCTAATTCACGTGCAGGTGCTGACCGCCAGCATGGATCGTTTGCGCGACTTGGGGATTTTGCCGGGTCAGACGGTTTCGCTGGCTTTCACGCCGCGGACTTCCATACAACCTCAAACCTCGACCAGCACGACGACCACCACTTCGACGACTTCGACCATCCCGCAGGTCTTGTTGAGCCAGTTGAAGAATTTGGGAACTTCAGATTTTGCGCTTACTTTACCGGGGGCAACGGCGAACGCGATTCTGACGGACGATCGCACGAAAATTATACAGGACCCGGAATTGCGGGTGACGGATGGACAGAAGGCCACACTGAAAATTGGTTCGAAGGTGCCGGTGGCGACGGGAAGCTTTCAAGCTGGAGTGGGAGTGGGCGTGACAGGCAGCTCCGGCGTGGTGAACCCGTTGGTGAACACGCAATTCCAATACATTGATGTGGGCGTGAATATCGAAGTGACGCCGCGGGTGCATCCGGATGGCGACATCAGCTTGAAGGGAACCGTGGATATCTCGCAAATTACCAGCACGAGCAACATTGGCGGAATTAACCAGCCAGTGATTGGACAAAAGAAAACGGAAATTGACGTGCGGTTGAAGGAAGGCGAGCCCAACATTTTGGCCGGGTTGATCGAACGCACAGACACAAAAAACTTAAACGGCATTCCAGGACTTGGTGAAGTGCCGCTGATGGGGTATCTGTTTTCGGATAATAGCCACGAAATCGAAGAAGATGAAACTCTGATCGTGATGACGCCGCACATTCTGCGCTTGCCCTCGCTGACGGCGGCGAACCTGCAATCCATGGCCGCGGGCACCGATTCGAACGTGCGCGTTTATCGAGGAGATGAGGGGCCTGCGACCGCCCCGCCTGCGGCAGCGCCAGAACCTCCGGCGGTGCGACAGAATTCCGGACCTGCGGGGCCGCCGGCTCCGGGGGTAACACCGACTTCCATGGGGCAGGTTGCTCCGGCGCAGAGCGCGTCCGCGGCGGCGCAGCTGCATTTCGAGCCTGCCACGGTGGTGTTGAAGGCCGGCGACACGACGACGCTGGGCCTCGCGGTTTCGAACGTGCATGATCTGTACTCGATTCCGCTGATGATTCATTACGATCCTGCGGTGATACGCGTGGAAGAGGTGCGGGACGGCGGATTTTTGTCGGGCGGATCGCAGCAAGTGGCGGTGGTGCAGAGAATTGATCAACAGCAGGGGCAGGTGATCGTTTCCGCGACGCGCCAGCCGAACACGCCTGGAGTGAATGGAACCGGAACGGTGTTTGGTTTCGTGGTGCGCGCCGTGGGACACGGCACCGCGCGATTGCAAATTCTGCAAGTAAACGCACATGATTCGCAGCAGCAGACGATTCCGATCGTTTCCGGAGAAGCCACGATCCAGGTGCAGTGAGACATGATGAACTGGAATCGTTCCCAATCGAACCGCCTTTTTGCCCGCCGGCAATTCCCCGCCCTTTCTTTTTCTTTGAGCCGCAGCCGGCGCGGCGGTGCGGCTGGAATGTCGCTGCTGGAATTGGTGGTGGCCTGCGCGATTCTGCTGATTTTGGCGACGGCGTCGATTCCTATCGCGCGGAATACGATCCGGTACAGAAAAGAAGAAGAGCTGCGCTGGCAGCTGCGACAGATACGCGACGCGATTGACCGTTACAAGGACGCGTCGGATAAGGGGCAGATTCAGGTGAAGGCCGGGACGGAAGGATATCCGGAGAGCCTGGACGCGCTGGTGAAGCCGACGCCGCTGACCGGCACGGCGGCGGACAAGCGGATACGGTTCTTGCGGGAGATCCCGATGGATCCGATGACGAAGAGCAAGGATTGGGGATTGCGTTCGGTGCAGGATGATACGGATTCGACGTCGTGGGGCGGGCAGGATGTGTTCGACGTGTATTCGAAATCCTCGGGAATGGCGATGGATGGGACGAAATATTCGGACTGGTAGATTCAACTGATATGGCAGTCGAGGAAATGATGCGCGAACGATTTTACGCGAGAATGGTGCAGGGGCGGCGCGGAGTGGCGCAGCGCGGCTTCACATTGCTGGAGCTGATGGTGGTAATGGCGATCATCGTGATTTTGATGACGATTGCCACGGCAAAATTCGAGCAAATGGTGGTGCGCGCGCGCGAGGCGACGTTGCGATCGGACCTGAAGGTGCTGCGACAAGCCGTGCAGGATTACACGCGCGACAAGGAATGCGGACCGTCTTCGTTGGACGAGATGGTGAGCAACAATTACTTGCGGACGGTGCCGAAGGATCCGATGACCGGCGCGGCGGATTGGGTGACGAAGTCGGATGATATTGCGCTGAGCCCGGAGCAGAGCTGCTACGGGATTAGCGACGTGAACTCCGCGTCTGACAGGGTTTCGCCGTTCGAAAGCACGCCGTATAGTTCGTGGTAAGTTGCGCGCTGCAGACTTCTGGAATTTCCTCGTTAGTCGTTGTTTCCGGCCCCTCCGATTAAAAGGCAAAATTTTGCCGCGCGCGGAAGCGTTCTAACGCACACTTCGCAGCTGCGAATTCTGACGTTTCGGACCTGATCTGATCGAGTCCGCGAAGTTGCGAAAAAACGGCCACGGCATCCTAGCGATCTACAACGAGCTGGCCTTTCATGCCACGATGCCCTAGCCCACAGACATGGCAGCACTTGAATGAATAAGTTCCGGGAGTTTGCGCCAGGAATTCAATCGTGGTTGTTTCGCCCTTCTTGAGTTGCCAACACTCCTGGGGCGAGGCAAAGACCAGGCCGTCGGAACCATTCGAATTAGGGCCGTCGGGAAGAGTAGAAATCGAAAAACCGTGGTCATGGTCCACCGCGGTGATCTTGAGCTGAATCTTCGATCCGCTCTTCACATGAATAGGCTCGGGCGAATACTCATATTTTTTGGCGGTGACTTCTATGACTTGAGCGCTGTCATTGGACGCCAGCGCCCGGCTGGGATGCGGTAAGAATAGCGCAGGTGACAATACGATCGCGCCGGACGCGAAGAATAGAGTACGCGACACAAGCTTATTCATGGAGCCTCCTGATTGCCCGAAAATGGGCGGCCATTGCCTTCACACTTCTAAAAACCGCGCCGGTCCGGTATTTATTCCAGGAAAGAATCCTGACACAATGCTTGCAGTTCACGCTCGCGGCCACTTTAAAACGTCGCCAGCTTGGCTCAGAAAGCCAAGCGTGGGTCGGTGGGCGGAGGCCTTTCAGCGGCCGAAGATGTGGCACGCAAAAATGAGTGCTTCATTGAGGATTACGGCTGCGCTGCGCCCCATCTCCACAATCGAAATTGATCGAATCCGAGACGCCCAACCGGTTTGCTGATCGGTGTGAGTCATAGTTTGGTCCGGTGATGAATATCGCTCGGCTCTCATAAGTCCTCCTCTCAAAAAATCCATGCGGCGATTCGCTTTTGCGTCGCGGGCGTAATTCGGTCCGAGATAATGTCGTTTGTAGCGCCACAGGCTGAACTCCTGAGACTACTCGTACCCGTAGAATTCTTCGGCGCGAATATCTTCCTCGGCGACCCCGGCACTGATGAGCATTTGGCGGACACCAATGACCATCGGCGAAGGACCAGCAATGTAGTAGATCGGAAGGCTCAGATCCGGAATCCATTTCGAGAGCAGCTCAATTGAGATCCGCCCCGTTTGTCCGGGCCAAGCGATTTTCGATTCTTGGGGCCGTGTCACCGTGCAGATGAATTTGTATCGCTCGTTGATCTGCTCCACTTGCTGCAGTTCTTCGAAGAACGCAGCTTCCTCGAGAACTCGAACGGAGTAGAAGAGGAAAAGCTCGCGAGCGGAAAGCGATTCGGTCTCGCTCCAGACAAGGCTGCGGAAAGGTGTGATGCCGATTCCACCTGCCAGCAGCACCGCGGGGCGCGTGGTCTTTCTCGGGAGGGTCATCGAACCGAACGGGCCCTGCAGAAGAAGCTCGGCGCCAGGCGGCAACGAATTGAGGGTGCGTTTGAATGCAGTGGTGCGCAGGCGCGTGGCCACCATCAGATTTCGTTCGTACGGCGCACTGGCGATGGAGAGTGCACGGGTGTTGCCTTCCGGGTCCGGCTCTCGCGGGTTCGGCAGAGAAACATTGACGAACTGTCCTGCCTGGAACGCGAGTCCCTGGGGTTTGTCAAAATAAAAAGCAGTCGTACCGGCACAGAGAGACTTTTGCGCTTGCAACTTTGCTTTATAGGGCCGCATATATTTTCTATCACCTCCGTGGTTAGTCGCGCCGGTCAGCTCGCGCGAAGCGCGCGGCCTCAGGGGCTAAAGCCGTTCTCGCCTGTCGTGCCGCGTGTTCGGCATCGGCGCCCCCGCGCAGGACCAGAGGGCGGGGTTATAGGCAGCGAGATGGGGCAGGACGAGTGTCTCGAAGCGCGCCTGCTCCGGCGTGTCACGCACGTTTCAAGCTTCCTCTGCGACACGGCTATTCACTGTAGTGACCAACTGAGGCGTGAATTTATTCCTGTCCCTTGCACTTTGTTTTGATTGGGGAGAAGTGGATGCAGTGCCGATTAACCGGGAATAAAAAGGGTGGGAGCGCGGTATAGCAATATGGAGCAAGGCCAAGAGCGGCGCGGTTACCCTCCGGTTCCCGCACCGCGCCGCTCGCACTTAAATAAATCGGCATCACGCGTTGACTCAAAACTGGGATAAATTGCGAAAAAATCCCACGCGGAGCCGAAAATTGATTCTGCCAAAACTAAGAGAGGATTCAATGATGATCAGGAGAACGATGTCAATTTTTGGTTGGGCCGCAGTGGTGTTGATCGCCTTGGGGCTGCTGTTCAACGGATCGCCGGAAATCGCGGCGAATACGCAGCCGCCGGCGATTACCGAAGTGAAAATCGACAATTTCAGCTTTACACCGACGACGCTGACGGTGACGGCAGGAACGACGGTTACCTGGACCAACCGCGACGATATTCCGCACACGGTGGTCAGCGCGGATGATCCAAAGACGTTCAAGTCCAAGGTAATGGATACGGACGAGAAGTTCTCCTTCACCTTTACGAAACCGGGAACCTATACGTATTTTTGTTCGGTTCACCCGAAGATGACCGGCACCGTGGTGGTGAAGTGAGCGCGCGATGAGCGCGAATGCATTCTGGATCGAAACGACAATGCTGGCAAAGCACTGTAGCGCGTCCCCGACCCTTTGCTTAGCGGGTGCGTAATGCGAATCCATACAAGCGGCTTCTGGTGCCTCTTGCGCGGGAGCGCATCTGGGTTTGAAACGTTGGCTACGCCAGCCGCTGATCAACTCTTGATGACGCTGACGGCGTTTCGACGATCCTGCATCCTGGCGTCGCGGCGCACGACGTCCTGGGTCATGGTGCGCGAGCCCAAATAGAGAACGATCGCCAGCAGCACCGATAGAATCGGCATGACGACCATGGCGCGTTGCAGACCGACGGCGCGGAATGCCTCCAGGCTGACCGCACCGGCCGCGTGCATGGCACGGTGGGCGAGGAGATCACTGAGGCGTCCGGTCAACAGCGGACCGAACGACGCGCCGCACAGATACATCGCCATGAAGTAGACCGACATCGCAAAGCCGCGTTGGTCGGGAGGCACAATGTCCTGAATCGACGAGTAAACAAATGCGAAGTAAGTATTGAACGCCGCGTAGGCAATTGCGATAGCCACGAGGGCCCTGGGTGCGAAGCCCGCCGGCTGCCTGATCCCGTAGAACATGATTGGAGCGCTGAGCAGCGCGATTATGGCGGCCATCCACAGCCGGGCGTTGCGTGCATTGTTCGAGACGCGATCACCGAGATGGCCCCCCAGCAAACCTCCAAAGACGCCCCCGACGAGATATACAATTCCGCTGGTCACGCCCGCGTGGGCGACGGAGTATCCGTGCACCCGCGTCATGAAGGCTGGAAGAAAGGTCCCCAGAGCGTACAAGTTGAAGTTGATTAACGCGCCCGACAAAATGATCCACCACAAGGTCGGGACGCGCAGGAGGGCCGATAACGATCGCTTGCTCCCGACGGCGAAGGCCTCCTCCGATGCACCGCGGGCCGGCTCGTGCAGGAGGAGCAACAGAGGCACCAGGAGGATCGCGGGCGCTGCGGCGCTGACCATCGCTGTCCGCCAGCCCCACCGCTGCGCGATCGGGCCGCACAACAAGAAGCTCAGCGCTCCACCGACCGGCACTCCCAGCATGAACAGCGACAGAACACGGGCGCGGCGCTTCACTGCGAACAGATCACCGATCCAACTGGTCCCCGCCGGAGCGCAGACTGCTTCGCCGACGCCGACACCGAGCCGCGTAACCAACAGGAAAGAAAAGCTAGTGGCCAATCCCGATGCGGCCGTGAGCGCGGACCATACGGTGACTCCAATGGCGAGCAGTTTCTTACGACTCCAAACATCAACGACCCGGCCCAGGGGCAATCCGGCCAGGGCATAAACCCAGATGAATACGCTACCGAGCAGGCCGATCTGGGTATCGGAGAGGTGGAACTCTTTCCGCATCGGTTCCACCAGCGCGCCTGGAACTTGCCGATCGTAGAAGTTCAATAGATTGACGCCACAGAGAACCAGCACCGATAGGAGAGCGTTGTTACGTTTCAAGGTTGGAGGATATTATCACGCAAGCTGGCGGTTGTCTGAAAACGAAGCTATTCGTTTATTTCGTGTGATTTGACGAAAACGAGGAAGGCCCACGGATTCAAAGTGAGCGGTGCTTCGCCGCGTGACTCGATAACGGCAGGTGTCTCACACGCTTGGCTATGCCCTTGGTCAATCCATTGCTGCTGGGCCGAATCGAGCGTAACGTGCCAGCGGCCGGCGGGAATCGGTAGCAGGAGTTCAGTAGACTCCTGACCGAAGTGATACACAATCAAAACCTGGCTGGCGGCCTTCCACCTCCTAACGAGCAGCACTTTCTCGTTGGCGAAGGATGTGACTTCCATGGCATTTTTGTCCAGCTCTGCCAGTGGCGGCAGCGCACGCCGGATGCGAAGCAGTTCCTGATAGAAATGCCAAAGGATGCGGTGATGCCCTTCGGCCTGTACATCCCAGTTCAGCTTCGAATCCAGGAATGTTGCTGCACTCTGAGGATCGGGAATATCTCCAGTCCAGCCAAATTTTGCAAATTCGTCCTTCCGCCCCCGGCGTACCGCTTCAATCAGTGATGGATCTCCGTGACTGACAAAATATTCGAAGGGCGCACGTTCGCTGTACTCTTCGCCCATAAATAAAAGAGGAATGTATGGCGAGAACAGGACTGTCCCTGCGGCGAGCTTCAATTGGGGAAAGGACAGCGATTGTGAAAGCCGGTCACCGAGTCGCCGGTTGCCAATCTGATCGTGATTCTGTGCGTAGACGACGAAGCGTTTCGCCGGGATGTGTTTCGACGAACCTCCATAACGCTTTTGGCGAAATTTGGAGTATCGCCCCGCGTACAAAAACCCTTCTCGATAGCTACCCGCAAGGTCTTCAATTCCGCAGAAGTCCTGGTAATAACCGTCCTGCTCCCCTGTTAAAAGAACGTGCAGCGAATGGTGGAAATCGTCATTCCATACTGCGTCGAAACCCCATCCACCTGCGTCAGGCGCGCTGATCATGCGAGCATCGTTTCGATTGCTCTCCGGGATCAGGTGGACTTCCCGGCCGAGCGATTTGGCTCTGGAATGAACGGCGGCGGCAAGCTCTTCGAGGAATGTCTGCGCCGAGGTATCGATAATCGCGTGGACGGCGTCGAGGCGAAGTGAATCAATGTGGAAGTCCGTGATCCATTCCAGCGCATTTTCGATGAAATACCGGCGGACCTCATCGCTGTGTGCGTCATCGAAATTGACGGCCTGTCCCCAGGGCGTTTTGTAGATATCCGTGAAATACGGAGCGAAATCCGCCGAGTAATTACCCTCTGGACCAAAATGGTTGTAGACCACATCGAGGACTACCGCGATTTCGAGTTGATGGCAGGCGTCGACCAGCGTTTTTAGTCCCAGCGGGCCACCGTACGAGGCTTGGACCGCGTAGGGGTAAACTCCGTCATAGCCCCAGTTGCGCTCACCGGGAAATTGAGCCACCGGCATCAGTTCGATCGCGGTGACGCCGAGATCTTTGAGGGTCGGCAGCCGAGGAACGATGGCGTCAAAGGTTCCTTGCGGCGTGAATGTTCCCACATGGAGCTCGTACAGAACGTACTTTTCAAGTGGGAGCCCAGTCCATTGGGAATCGTTCCAGTGAAATCGGTTGTCCGCGACTTGCGATGGACCGTGGACGCCTCTGGGTTGATATCGGGACGCGGGATCGGGTCGTTCCTTTTTATTGTTCAGGCGATAGCGGTAAAGAGCTCCGGCGGAAACGTCTTGAGCGACAGTGTGAAAATAGCCGCAGCCGACAGACTGCATGGGTATTTCGCGCTCTGGCGGATCGCCGATGCAGACGTCAACGCGGTTCGCGCGCGGGGCCCAGACGAGAAAACTGCAGGCGTTCTCACCTAGAAGCACGGCGCCAAGTTTCTCTTTACGCGGGGAAGTCACGGCTTCTGTGTTCCTCGTGTGGCTCGATAGCTCGTAGCGTTTTCAGTATACACAGAGGAGCGCGTCATTCCGCGCACGAGAAGGTCCCTCCGGCGGAATTTGATTTTTTCTGATCGACAGCAGGACAATTCGTAGCGACCTGACCTATAATCACTTCCCAGCCCGAATGGGGTTCGCATGGAGTTCGCTCGGCGCGCCATTTGTGTTGTCGATCAGTATTGTTCATCGTACGTGAAGCTCGCTTAGAGACCTATGGCGCACCCTCGGATTCCCCTCGCCTGCTACAGGCTTCAATTCAACGGGGACTTTACGTTTCGCCGCGCGTCGGCCGCTCTGGACTATCTGTCCCGGCTCGGAATCACGGATATCTATTCGTCTCCCTTGTTGCAGAGCCGGTTTGGCAGCAAGCATGGATACGACGTAACTGACCCCCTGCGAATTGACAGCGAGCTGGGCAACGAAGCGCAGTTTGACGCTTTCCAATCGATGTTGCAGAAAAAAGGCATGGGGCTGCTGCTGGACATTGTTCCGAATCACATGGCTGCAAGCCCGGAAAATCCATGGTGGATGGACGTCCTTGAGAATGGTCCCGCGTCTGCTTACGCGGCCTACTTCGATATTGATTGGCATCCGCCGTCTCTCACGCTCGATAACAAAATCCTGCTGCCGGTGCTGGGCAGCTTCTACGGCCAGGCGCTGAACAACAGGGAGCTGCAACTGGTCTTTCGGCGCGGAACTTTCCAGGTGGAATATCACGACATGACGTTTCCACTGACTCCGAAGACCTACCGCCGAATTCTGAAGCATCGAGAACACGTGCTGGAAAAGAGGTTGAGTGCGGATTCGAGCGCGTTTCAGGAGTATCTAGGGATCGTCGCTGCGTTGGCCGCGCTGCCGGAGCGGGGATCTTTGACTATTGATGCGGCCGGCGAGCGGCGCCTTCAGGTTGCCGGGATCAAAGAGCGGCTGCGCCAGCTGCATGAAACGAACCGGGAGGTTCAGCGATTTGTTAGGGACAATCTGAAAATATTCAATGGTAGGCGAAATCATCCTGGCAGTTTTCGCAGCTTGGATCGCTTGCTGTCCGAACAGGCTTATGTGCTGGTGTATTGGCAGAACGTCAACGAAGGGATCAACTATCGGCGCTTTTTCAATATCACGGATCTGGTGGGAATGCGCGTCGAGGATCCGATGGTGTTTGAAGCAATCCATGCGGTGATCCTGCAGTTGATTGAGAGAAGGGTGGTCACCGGGCTGCGCATCGATCACATTGACGGTCTTCGCGACCCGCTGGGGTACTTGCGGCGCCTGCAAGAACGGGCGGGCGGCTCCCACCAGGAGCAGGCAAACGGCTTTTACGTGATTGTAGAAAAAATACTTTCGGGAGCTGAACGGCTTCCCAAGGAATGGCCCGTCGAAGGAACGACGGGCTATGAATATCTGAACGCCGTCAACCGGTTGTTTGTCCATCCACAAGGAGCGCGGGAGATCGAAGAGATTTATTTTCGATTTCTGGGACGCGAGCTTAACTACGAAGACGTGGTGTATCAGAAGAAAAAACTGGTCATGTCTACTCTGCTCTCCGCGGAGATGAGATATCTGGGCCGCCATCTCAGCGTCCTGGCCGAAGGAGATCGCTACGCGCGGGACCTTTCGCGAATGGAGCTGGCTCAAGCGCTGATCGAAACGACCGCCTGTCTCGCTGTTTATCGGACCTATATTCGCAGCATGGAAGTGCCCGCGGAAGCAAAACGCGATATTGGCAGCGCCGTCGAGGCCGCGCGAAGCCGCAACCCGCGCCTTGGGGCGCCTTGCTTGGATTTTGTGCGCGATGTGCTACTTCTGAAGGATACAGGGCACTTGTTTGCAGAGCAGCGGGAAGCGCGCCTGGCATTCGTGATGCGCTGGCAGCAATTCACGGGTCCGATCGTCGCGAAAGGGCTGGAAGACACCGTTCTCTATGTGTACTGCCCGCTGCTTTCGCTCAACGAAGTAGGCGGAAACCCAAACCCGTCTGCCCTCGTCGCCTCCGACTTCAATCATATTGCGACTGAACGCGAACACCGCTGGCGATACAGTTTGAGTTGCACTTCCACGCACGACACCAAGCGTGGCGAAGACGTGCGTGCGCGAATCAACGTTCTCTCGGAAATTCCTCGCGAATGGCGGAAGCACCTGAATCGGTGGGCGCGGTGGAACAAGAAGCGGAAACAGGTCGTCGAGACTCAGGAAATTCCTGACCGCAACGAAGAAAACTTCTTGTACCAAACACTGCTTGGCGCGTGGCCGTTGGAACAGGAGGCGATGCCGCATTTCCGTAAGCGCCTGGAAGCTTACGTCATCAAGGCAATTCGCGAAGCGATGGTGCACACGCGTTGGACGCGGCCCAACACGGCTCATGAGCGAGCGGTAGTCGGTTTTGTGAAGGCTCTGATTGCGCCCGCTCGCGGCAATCTGTTTCTGAATGATTTCCTGAAATTTCAGCGAAAGGTCGCAGTCTACGGGATGCTGAATGGTCTGGCGCAGGTCCTGGTGAAGATGACTAGCCCGGGCGTGCCTGATTTCTATCAAGGATGCGACCTGTGGGACCTTCGTCTCGTAGATCCCGATAACCGTGGACCCGTCGATTTCACACATCGCGCTGCGCTGCTTGACGAAATCGAAAAGCGCAGCAAGCAGGAGCCGTTGCGTCTGGCTCGCGAGCTCGTTCAAAATTGGCAAGACGGGCGCATCAAGCTCTATCTTATTTGGAGGATCTTGAATCTTCGGCGCAAGTACCCTCGAGTGTTCCTCGACGGTCGATTCCTGCCGCTGAAAACGATCGGCGGGAGGGAGGCCAACCTGATTGCCTATGCGCACCGCAGGGGCAATACTTGGATCATGACCATCGTCCCCAGATGGCTGGCACGCTCGAAGGCGTCGCCGGCTTCAATTCGCTTGCAGAAATTTTGGCACGGTACACACATCACGCTTCCGGAGAATGCGCCGCGATCGTGGGTGAACGCGCTAACCGGCGAGACTGTCGAGACAAAGCGCGTAAGACGAGCGCCGAGCTTGTTCGTGCCGGATGCCTTCAAGGATCTCCCGGTTGCCGTCCTGAGCGGAGTGAACGGCTCATCGCAAACGACTCGCGCCCAGACGTGACACCTTGAAATCAGTAGTTGCATCAACCAGTTTGGCGAGAGAGTCGATTGATCGCGCTGTACGCCGTACAAGTTGGATTCATGGGGCGGTCCCAGCCGCCCTTCGCTCAGGAGCGTAGGACGAATGGCGGAACAACAAGTGGAGGGACGAAAGCGGGTGGTAATCGAGCGGGTTTCGCCGGAGATTGACTGCGGGCGATTTCCGATCAAGCGCGTCGCCGGCGAGACGGTAGTTGTCGAAGCTGACGTGTTCGCCGACGGTCACGACCAAATCGCCTGCGAGATCCTGTACGGGCAGGACGAGAAGAAGCTCAAGACAACACCGATGAAGCTGCTTGAGAACGATCGCTGGCGTGGCGAGTTTTCCGTCGAGGAGCTTGGCCGGTATTACTACACGGTGGAAGGCTGGATCGATCGCTTCGAAACTTGGCGCCTGGATCTGGTGAAACGAGTCGCTGCCGCACAGGACGTCCATGTTGAGTTGCTCTTGGGAACTGACTTGATTGCAGAAGCAGCTGCACAAGCAATGGGCGAGGACGCGGAGGTCCTCCGCCGGTGGGCAATCAGGTTGCGGGAAGCGAAGGATAAGCCGGAAGGCGCAGCCATTGCTCTGGATGAAGGGCTGCACGAACTAATTCGACGCTATCCGGTGCGGGACTTCGCCAGCCGCTTCGAGAAACAGTTGGTGGTGACGGTGGATCGCGAAAAGGCGCGTTTTTCGACCTGGTACGAAGTATTTCCGCGATCCTGCGCTGCCGAGGCTGGGCGTCACGGAACATTCCGCGACTGCGAGCTATGGCTTCCGTACATCGCATCCATGGGCTTCGATGTAGTTTATCTTCCGCCCATTCATCCAATCGGGCGTGAATTTCGCAAAGGTAAGAACAATTCGCCGAACCCGCAGCCGACAGATGTTGGCAGCCCTTGGGCGATCGGAGCCGCGGAGGGCGGCCACAAGTCCATTCTCCCGAACCTCGGCACGCTCGCGGATTTCAAGCACTTCGTGTCCGCGGCAGAAAAGCAAGGCCTTGAGGTTGCAATCGATATTGCCTATCAGTGTGCGCCGGATCATCCCTACGTGCGCGAGCATGTGGACTGGTTCCGCAAGCGTCCGGACGGCACCATACAGTATGCGGAGAATCCGCCAAAGAAATATCAGGATATCTATCCGCTGGATTTCGAGAGCGCGGAGTGGCGCGCGTTGTGGGAGGAATTGAAGAGCATTTTCGATTACTGGATCGAGCAAGGTGTGCGGATCTTTCGAGTGGACAATCCGCATACCAAGCCATTCACCTTCTGGGAATGGGCAATCGGTGCGATCAAGGAACGTCATCCCGAAGTGCTCTTTCTCGCGGAGGCATTTACCAAGCCTGCAGTAATGTACCGGCTTTCGAAGCTGGGATTTTCCCAGTCCTATACTTATTTCACCTGGCGCAACACGAAAGAAGAGATCACCGAGTACTTCAGCGAGCTGGTGGAGACGGAAGTGCGAGAGTTCTTCCGCCCGAGCCTGTGGCCAAACACGCCGGACATTCTTCCGGGATTTCTTCAGGAAGGCAGACGGCCCGCGTTCATGGTGCGCCTGATACTGGCGGCAACGCTGGGGGCGAGCTATGGAATTTATGGTCCGGCGTTCGAGCTGTGCGAAAACGTGCCGTTTCAGCCTGGCAGCGAGGAGTACTTGAATTCCGAGAAGTATGAACTGAAGCACCGCGATCTGCACGCGGCAGGAAGCTTGAAGGATTTCATTGCCCGCATTAACCAAATCCGCAAAGAAAATCCGGCGCTGCAAGCTAATCGCAGCTTGCGTTTTCATGAAACGGACAATCCGGAGCTGATCTGTTACAGCAAAACGACCGACGATCATTCAGACGTAATCATCGTCATCGTGAATCTTGATTGCGTCCGCGCGCAAACGGGATGGGTTGAGCTCGACCTCAGTTCGCTTGGGCTGGAAGCCGATCAGACATTCCGGGTTCATGACCTGCTCGGTGACGGTGAGTATTCGTGGCACGGTTCCCGGAACTATGTGGCGCTTACGCCGGAAAGCCTCCCGGCGCACATTCTGCGTGTGCTGCGTTAGGTTCCGGCGGAGCGGGATTTTGAACTAAGAGTCAAGGTTCCGCAATCCCGGCTATCGAATCTGAAACTTGCAATAAGCAATAAGGGAGTAAGCATGGTGCAACCGGCCCTGAGTGAATTCGACCTGTATCTGCTTGCGGAAGGCACTCATTACCGCGCATACGAAAAGCTCGGCGCTCATCTGACGGAGAGAGGTGGGCGTCGTGGGGTGCATTTCGCAGTCTGGGCGCCGAATGCGAAGCTGGTTTCTGTGATCGGAGAATTCAACAATTGGAATCCTCAAGCAAACAACATGAGCCCGACCTCGGCGGGCGTTTGGGAGAGCTTCGTACCCGATATCGGTCAAGGGGCGAGCTACAAATACCACATCGAATCGCGCTATAGCGATTATAAGGTCGACAAAGCGGATCCATACGCGTTCGCCACAGAGATTCGGCCGCAGACTGCTTCTCGTGTGTGGAATCTCGAGGACTATTCCTGGCATGACGTTTCCTGGATGGCGAGCCGGGCAAAAAAGAATGGCCTCGGTTCCGCGATTTCCATTTACGAAATGCATCTAGGCTCGTGGAGGCGCGTGCCGGAGGAAGGCAACCGCTGGCTGAGCTATCGCGAATTAGCGCCACTTTTGGCTGCGTACGTCCGGGAGGCCGGTTTCACGCATGTCGAGTTGCTTCCGATTATGGAGCATCCCTTCGACGGTTCGTGGGGATACCAGACGACCGGGTACTTCGCTCCCACCAGCAGGTTCGGAACGCCCGCCGATTTCATGTACCTCGTGGACTATCTTCATCAGCAAGGAATCGGCGTAATCCTGGATTGGGTTCCGGCACATTTTCCCAGAGATGAAGCCGGACTCGGTTACTTCGATGGATCTCATCTTTATGAGCACTCCGATCCCCGGCAAGGAGAGCAACCGGACTGGAAAACCTTCGTCTTTAATTACGGCCGCAATGAGGTGCAGAACTTTCTGACCAGCAACGCGCTATTCTGGCTGGACAAGTATCACGTGGACGGTCTGCGCGTGGATGCCGTGGCTGCAATGCTGTATCTCGACTACGGGCGGCGCGAAGGCGAGTGGATCCCGAATCGCTATGGCGGAAAAGAAAACATCGACGCCATTCATTTTCTGAGAGCGCTGAACGAGCACGTCTACGGCGCCTTCCCGGATGTAACGATGATTGCTGAAGAATCGACTTCGTGGCCGCAGGTGTCCCGGCCGACATACGTTGGGGGGCTGGGCTTCGGCCTGAAGTGGAATATGGGCTGGATGCACGATACGTTGAACTACATGTCACTGGATCCCGTGTTTCGCAATTTCCATCAGAACGAGATCACTTTCAGCCTGGTGTACGCATTCGCTGAAAATTTTGTGCTGCCCTTCTCGCACGACGAAGTGGTTTACGGCAAGGGTTCCATGTTGCGCAAAATGCCGGGCGACGATTGGCAGAAGTTTGCGAATTTGCGGTTGCTCTACGGTTATATGTTCGGCCATCCCGGGAAGAAGCTCTTATTTATGGGCGACGAATTTGGCCAGAGGTCGGAGTGGAATCATGACGCGAGCCTGGAATGGCATTTGCTGAAGGAACCGCTTCACGCTGGATTGAAGCAATGGGTTCACGATCTCAACATTCTGTACCGCGGACAGCCATTGCTGCACGAGATGGATTTCAACCCCGCGGGTTTTGAGTGGGTGGACTGCAAAGATTCTCAAAGGAGCATTATTAGCTTCCTTCGGTGCGGGCGAAATCCCAATGAGCGGCTGCTGTTCGTGTGCAACTTCACTCCGGTGATCCGGGAGAATTATCGCGTCGGCGTTCCGTTGGACTGCTACTGGAAGGAAATGTTAAACAGCGACGCATCTTTGTATGGCGGCTCCGGCCAGGGGAACTTCGGGGGCTTGCAGGCGGCTCCGCTTCCGATCCATGGGCGGCCTTTCTCATTGAATACGACACTTCCTCCTCTGGGAATTGTTGTTTTCCAGCCGGAATCTCATAACGTGGCGTGAGGCACGAGGAAACAGGACATGGCAAAAAAGCCGGGTAGCGCAGCGGATCCGCTCTGGTTCAAGGACGCAATCATCTATGAGCTGCACGTCCGCGCTTTCAAAGACAGTAACGGCGACGGAATCGGTGATTTTCCGGGGCTGATTCAGAAAATGGATTATCTGCAGGGCTTGGGCGTCACGTGCCTGTGGGTGTTGCCCTTCTTCCCATCTCCACTGAAGGACGACGGCTATGACATCTCCGACTATCTGAATGTGCATCCGATGTACGGCTCAATCGACGATTTTCGCGCCTTCCTTGACGCAGCCCACGACCGTGATTTGCAGGTAATGATCGAGTTGGTCGTGAATCATACCTCCGATCAACATCCCTGGTTTCAAGCGGCGCGTCAGGCTCCGCGGGGTTCCGCCGAACGGGACTTTTATGTGTGGTCCGATACGGAAGACAAATACAAAGACGCGCGAATCATTTTTTCGGACACCGAGAGGTCCAATTGGACATGGGATCCGATAGCCAAGCAATATTTTTGGCACCGCTTTTTCTCGCACCAGCCAGATCTGAATTACGACAACCCCAGAGTTGTGGCGGAAGTTCTGAAGGTGATGTGTTACTGGCTGGACATGGGAGTTGACGCGCTGCGCGTGGATGCTATTCCGTATTTGGTGGAGCGCGACGGCACGAGTTGCGAGAATCTGCCAGAAACACACGAGGTGATCAAGACGCTGCGACGCGAGATTGACGCAGATTACTCAAGCCGTGTGCTGCTGGCAGAAGCCAACCAGTGGCCCACCGACGTTCGACCTTACTTCGGCAACGGTGACGAATGCCACATGGCATTCCATTTTCCGCTGATGCCGCGGATCTACATGGCGTTGCGCCAGGAAGACCGGCTGCCGATCACCGACATTATTCAGCAAACTCCGGATATCCCGGACACTTGCCAGTGGGGTCTCTTCCTGCGAAACCACGATGAGTTGACGCTCGAGATGGTTACCAAGGACGAGCGCGACTACATGTACATCGCCTACAGCGCAGACCCTCGAATGCGGATCAATCTCGGCATCCGCCGGCGCCTGGCTCCGTTGGTTGACAATAATCGCAGGCGGATCGAGCTGCTCAATAGCCTGCTGCTTTCGTTTCCCGGGACGCCCATCCTCTACTACGGCGACGAAATCGGAATGGGAGACAATATTTATCTTGGCGATCGCAATGGCGTTCGCACTCCAATGCAGTGGAATGCGGATCGCAATGCCGGGTTTTCCACGGCCACGCCGGCGCGATTGTACAGCCCGGTCATTATGGATCCGGTTTTGGGATATGAAGCGGTCAACGTCGAAGCTCAGCAGGGCGACCCATCTTCGCTGTTGAGCTGGATGCGAAACATGATCGCCCTGCGAAAACTGTTCAGCGTGTTTGGGCGCGGCAACATCGAGTTCCTGAACCCGACGAATCGCAAAGTGCTGGCGTATCTGAGGACGTACGGCGAGGAACAGGTTCTTTGCGTTGCGAATCTTTCCCGTTTCGCGCAGCCTGTGGATCTGGATTTGTCGAAACTGGAGGGCATGGTTCCGATCGAGATGCTGGGGTACGTGGAGTTTCCCTCGATCGAGCGCCAGCCTTACCGCCTGACTTTGGCTCCCTACAGTTTTCTGTGGCTGGAACTGCAGCGGAAAACCGATCCCGCCGAGACTACTGTGGATCTGGCTGAGCAGGCGCCGCTCGACGTGATCGCCGGATGGGCAAGCATATTTCAAGGCATGGGCCGCAAACGTCTGGAGACTGTGAACCTCCCCCAATATCTTCCGCAGCAACGCTGGTTCGCAGGAAAGGCCCGCACAATCAAGGCGGCGCGAATTGTCAACTGGGCGCCGATAAAGGAGCCGCATTCCGCCTTGGCGATGGTCGAGGTGCAGTTCGAAACCGGCGAGCCTGAGGTCTACCAGGTGCCGCTGGCAATCACTCTTGGAGCAGCCGCAAATGAATTGCGACGCGTCGCACCGAGCGCAATCATCGCCTCAGTCTTATCGGAGGAGACGGCCGGCCTGTTGCACGACGGAGTGCAGGACGACAACGTATGCTTGGAGTTGTTCTCACTAATTGAAAATGGGAGCGAGCTGCGTGCAAGCGATGAGCGCATCATTCGGGGTGCGCCGGGCAAGGCCCTTCAAGAGATTCTTGGATCTGCCGAGACGCCGTTGACTGTGCGGCGCAGCACGGCGGAACAGAGCAATACTTCGATTGTGTACGGCGACCGCTTCATATTGAAGCTGTTTCGCCACCTGGAGCCCGGGCTGAATCCGGATGCCGAGATCGGGAGACATCTCACTGAGAAAACGACGTTCGATCGGATTCCTCCCTTCGCCGGTTCTATCGAACTCGAGCCAGCCCCGAACGAGGGCGAGACTACGACTCTGGCAATGCTGCAAGGCTTGGTCGCCAATGAAGGCGACGGTTGGAAATGGACCATCGAAGAGCTGGACCGTTACTACGAGACCTCTGCACCGCTCACATTTCCTGAGAACGCGAACGCTGAGCTGGGGGATCCGCTGGAGCTCTCCGAACATTCGGTGTCACAGGTGGCCCGAGACCATTTGGGGATTTATCTCGATGCCGCCTCGACGCTCGGACGACGTACCGCCGAGTTGCATATGGCGCTGGCTGCGCCATCGAACGATCCGGCATTCGCGCCGGAACCGTTGACGTCCGAGTATTTCCAGACCGTGCTGCTCGATTTTCACCAGCATGCTTCGCGCGTCCTGGACATGCTGAAAGAGCGGGTGCCGTTCTTGCCCGACGAAGTCATCGAAACCGCAGCTACGGTGCTCAGCCGGCGGCGACGTATCCTGGATTACTTCGGGGCGTTAAACTCAGCCAGCGTTCAATCCCAGCGAATTCGAATTCATGGAGATTACCATTTAGGTCAGGTGCTGCGGTTTAAGACCGATTTCGTGATCCTGGATTTTGAAGGCGAGCCGGCCCGGCCGCTGGAGTACCGCCGCGCGAAACAGTGCCCTCTTAAGGATGTGGCTGGCATGCTGCGATCATTCAGTTATGCTGCTTACGCGAGCCTGATCAATTATTCCGCGCGCCACTCTGAGGATCTCACGCGCTTGGAGCCGTGGGCCCAGCTCTGGGAGCGGTCGGCAGCCGCAGCCTTTTTGCGCGCCTATCGCGAAACCGCCCAAGGCGCGGAGTTTCTGCCGGCTGATACTGCTGATTTTCACAAGCTCTTGGATGTGTTTCTCCTAGACAAGGCGCTCTACGAGGTGCGCTATGAACTGAATGCCCGTCCCGCATGGGTCCGGATCCCGCTATTGGGAATTATGTCGCTTCCTCTATGAATCATTTTTGCCGAACAGCTGCCGCAATTCGCTCGAGCGGCCTGACAATGGATCAAGAACAGACACCCGATCTTCGCTGGTGAAAATCGGGTCTAGAGGACTGAACAGTGGCAGTCGAATCCACCCCCGAGCAAGTACAGGAAAAAATCGAACAAGTTGACAGCGCCGACTTGGTGGTCGGCGTTATTTCGGAACTCGACCAAGAGGGTCTGGCGGCGGTGTGCGACGCCCTGCGAACGCTTCCTGGATCTCCGCGCGTTGTGGTGCTGCGGGATGAGCGGTCTGCGAATCCCGGTCAAAGCTATGCCGAGCCAGCCGAAGCGAGTGGTTCTGCGTGTCATGTGATTCGCTGGCCGCTATCGGGGTCGGGCGCGCCGGATACTCCGGTCGCCGGCGTGGCCGCCGCGTATCAAGCGGTTTTTGCCGCCAGTGAAAAGTTCGGCGCCCGAGCTTGCTGCGTCATCGTTTCCAAGCTCGAGGCTGCTACGCCAGGATGGATTCGCGAGATGGTGCAGCCACTCGTCGAAAGGAATCTCGATCTGGTGGTGCCGAATTACGCTCGCCGCAAATTCGAGGGGTTGCTAAACAGCAGCATCATTGCTCCGCTCATGCGCTGTTTGTATGGAAAACGAATCCACAATCCGATGGGGCCGGACTTAGGGATTTCGCAGCGACTGGTCCAGAAGATACTCGCTACAGAGCGCGGCGGCGGAGGTAATAGGGTGCCCGCGCTCGCGTCCGTTGCACCCGTGGCTCTGTGCGAGAATCTGGAGATTTGCGAGGTCCACCTCGCAGCGCGGATCTACCCGCCAACGGATTGGATGAATATCAGTTCCCTGCTGGCCCAGATCCTGAGTCCCATTTTTCTGGACATGGAGCGAAACGCAGCTTGCTGGCAACGGATGCGTCCTTCTGTGTCTGTGCCCGCGATCGGTCAGCCTCTACTGGTGTCCCAAGACACCGGAACTGTGGATATCAGCCGCATGATGGAATCGTTCCAGCTGGGAGTTCGCGACCTTCAGGAGATTTGGGGGTTAGTGCTGCCGCCCTCCACGCTGCTCGAACTCAGGAAGCTGGCGCGCCTGCCGTCCGAACAATTTCGCATGCCCGACGAATTGTGGGTTCGCATTGTTTATGACTTTGCGCTGGCGCATCGGCTTCGAACTATCAATCGCGATCACCTGCTCAAGTCGATGACGCCGTTGTATCTAGCGTGGGTCTCCTCGTATGCACATGATTTGGAAACAGCCGGAAGGACAGAATTAGCAGAGAGGCTCGAGCGCTTATCCCTCGCCTACGAAGCCGGCAAAACTTATCTTGTGTCCCGATGGCGCTGGCCGGACCGGTTCAATCCTTAGTTCTCTGGGAGCTGTAACGGAGGCATTTATGTGGAGTCAAGTGAAGCAACAACTAGCCGAGTCCACGGCGCGATTCCTGACTCGATTCGCGAGCCTGCTGCCGGGACTGGCGGCGCTGGTCGTGGCGTTGCTGATCTCGATCGTAATAGGTTGGATTCTTGCGGCTGTGGTGCGGCGGTTGCTCTCGAGCATGCAGTTTGATACGCGCCTCGCCCAGTGGGGCTTTCCTTCTGTGGCTGAGTGGTCGCCGCTGAAGAGCCCAACACTGTTGGTATCGAGAGCGATCGCGGCTTTGGTCATCCTAACTGGATTTCTTATCGGCATTGCGGCCGTCGATGCTGACTGGACCTCTCAGCTCGCACGAAGCGTCGTCGCCTATATTCCCAATATGCTCGGCGCCGCGATGGTCCTGCTTGTCGGCAGTGTTGTTGCTCGCTTTCTTGCACGAAGCGTACTGATCGGCGCCGTTAACCTGAACCTGCACTACGCGCGTCTGTTGAGCCTGGGCGTGAAATGGATGGTCGTTGTGCTGACCGTCGCGATGGCCCTGGAGCACCTGAGAATTGCCCCTGGCATTGTTAAGCTTGCTTTCGGCATTCTGTTTGGAGGCATTGTGATTACCCTGGCGCTCGCGGTTGGCTTGGGCTCGAAGGACTTGGTCACCAAGTCGCTCGAGCGAGACGCACAAAAAGCTTCCGGCGATAACGTGGAAGAACCATTCCGTCACATCTAGCTCGGGACCGTCTACGCGCACGAATTGGCCGAACACGACGAGCAGTGTGAGCGTCAGCGTGCCCGAATTCTGGGCACTGGTCGGGCAGTTGACGCGGGCGCGGTTGCAGAAGAAAGGCGAGTCGCGTAGTATCTAAGACGCGGGGTGGAGCAGCCTGGTAGCTCGTCGGGCTCATAACGCGCCAAACGTCAACCGGCTCTGCCGGATTCAAACGACTTAGCCCTTCTTCTCAGCCGCAAAATCCTATCAAAATGCGATATTCGGGGCACTTAACGGGCACCTGAGAATCAGAGGTTGCGGTTAGCGCTTAACTATAGCGGCACGCGCGACCGTCTGCTCACAAGGTTCGGTGTGCAAAATTCCGGGTGCCGCTTCCGAGAAGGCGCGCCATTTATCTCGTCTTTGGACTGGATCGACGATGGACCGAGTTTCACCCTGTCAGTAGACGTCCAATTTTTTCCACTTCCCAGAACTCCGTTTCTGGATAGATTCCGGATTGTCGACCATGGGGCAGTGCTGAGTCATACTGCAGCGAGTTCCGATTGTGCGCCTCTGTTTTACATTCGCCGACGCGTTCCCACTCCATCGGCGACCAGCAATCCGGTTCTGCGAAGTGACTGTCTTCACAGACCGGTCTGTGAATGGTAACGCCCTTTACGCTCCTCGGTTCGGGATGTTTCCTCGATAGGATGACCGATTTATGGCGCTATGAAATTGGAATGCCGTACGATCTTCCGAAGAATCTCGTCTGGGGCAGCGATAGGTGGGTCCCTGCGAACTATTTGTTTGCTGCGCTCTCCTCTGCGTACCCGCGACTAGCTGCCGTTTTATGAATCGCGACCGAAGGAAGTCGAGGTTAATGGCGTGGCGCACGGAGCAGAGCCACCGATTCCACCTTATGTACGTCATGCTTGCACACGCACACGGTGATCACGAACCGCTCCATCCAAGCCAGATAAATCAGCTTTCCTATATCTGGTTCGCAACTGCGGAAGGAATATTGTTCGCAACCGCAGCACTTCAGCTCGAAGCCTTCGAAATCGCCGAAACAATCGTAGAAAACCTCTGCGACCTTTCCTGTGTAGCAGCACTCCTGCCGGGCTCCAGGGTGGCCTTGGTGTTGCCCTTTCCCGATGGAAGGCGGCTGGTAGCCTTTCGGCGAAGCGGGAATCTTATTAGGATCTTGTCCCATGGCCGTGATTCGCGAGGACAGGACGCTGATCCAGCGCACAAGCACCGGGTACCAGCGGTTGCCCATTCCGATCAGCCCGAGCCTCCACTTGAGCACGGCCAGAAGATTTTCGTCCACCGGAAGAATCTTGCTCTCTTTCTGAACGTGAATCGTAATCAGGAAACTGCCCGTAATGTATCGCCAAACCAGCGGCTGCGTAGTCGCAGGCGCAGGAACGACGGTTGCTTTGGTCTTGCCGCGCTGGATGGGAGGTGGAGGCGGCGGAGGAGCCGGCAGTACGATTTGCCTGGTAGTGATCCGGCGGACGACGATATTGAACTCGTTGCCAATCTTGATCCCATTCGGCAGGTCCACGGTTATTAGCCCGGCGAAACTGCCGCCAGCTCCCGGCGGAATCGGCACATAGCTCACCGGGCTGACGACTTTGCACTGAATGGTGTGCGTGTCGGCGGCCGTGAGCATGTGGCCGGAGTAAAGCCGAGCGGCGAGCTGCAGGACCGAGGACGCACTCACGGCAGGCCAATAAATATTGGCCACAGTCCCGATTGGAGTTGCGCCCCAATCGATCATCATCTCGTCCGGATAGCTGAGAATACTGGTCGGGTCGGTCGAAGCCGGCGGAGGGCTGGGCCGCGCATCCATGGTTTGCGGGACATGGTGCGTGGCGGGGACGGGGTTCCCGGAATGGTTTACTTGCAGATTGCGCTGCGCCAGTTTGTCGGAGCTTTCGGGAGTCTCGAGGACTCCACCGGCGTTGACGATCGGAGCGTCGTCGTAGGCAATTTGCGCCACCAGACAACTATGGCCGCTGCCCGGCATCCAGTTCTGCACCGCTGACCCGCCATAGGTGTTTGCGTTGTCCCACACATTGAGGAAACACCCGTAGAACGCCCAGGCGTAGTCGTGCATCGCGGGCATGATGATCGTCTGGTTGTTGATGCCGGTCGCCGAGTAATCATTGGGGCCGTCCACGAAATTGGTGTTTGCGAAGAACGGCAGTGAGCAGCCGTTGATGTTGTGGCTGCCATCGGTTCCCGGTAAGGGGCTCTCCGGGTGCGGCGATCCGGAACTCGGGTAGGTGATGTTCGGATCGGCGGAGGTGGTGGGAGTGTTTTGATCGATGAAATCGGTATCGAACGTCTGCGTGGTGAACAGACGGAAGAACACCTTCACATTCGAAGCGGGGGCGGCGGTGGAGGCTGCCCGCAGTCGCACGCGCGCGATGGCGAAGTTATAGTTCTTGTTCGATCCAGAGACTTGGGTGACTAACGAATCGCCATCGGTGGCGATTTGCGAGGGCAGCAAGCTATCGAGCGGGTCCGACACGTTGGTGTCCGGTGGCGTATAGCTCGTATTCAGGTAGCCGTAGGTCTGGTTCAGATGCGAGATCAGGCTGCTGATGTACGAATACGCGCCTTCGACGCTATCGCTCAGTGGAGGCCCGCCCATCACCGGAATATTGTTCACGGCTGGAGTTGCCGTGAACACGCGCAGGTCCTGACTGAGATAGGGTTCATTCCCGGAAGCGTTATTTACGTTCGTAAAGTACGGATTCGCTCCGCCCAACAGGAAGAACTCGCCCTGCGGGTTAAAGGGTATGTTTTGTCCTTGCACGCTGATGGTGGCCAGAAGCGAAAAGGGTTTGGGCGGATTTCCCGGAGGGGGGAACGCGGCCAAAGAAGCGGTGGTGAACCCGACCTGGTACACAAAGCGAATCCTCTGCGGGATGGTGCCGTTTGCTCCCGTGTTCCCGACATCGTAGGTTGTGCCCGCGTGGGTGATGGAAAGGCCGGGGATGTTCGCGTTGTTAAAGGTACTCGCACTGGTAAAGTTCGGAAGCGACGTCCCTACGGCGTTGGGAGAGAATCCTTCCAGGAACAGGTAGAACGCCAGCGGAAAAGTGGGATTGTCGTTGACTCCGTCTCGCCCAAAGTCATCCTGTTCAATCACGAAATAAAAATTCTGATTCACTGGCGCGTAGTTGCAGTCGGCGGTGGTGGCGTCGCAGTCCGATGCTTCAGAATATTCCGCGCCTGCGGGCTTGACGATCACCGCGTTGTAGTAAGCGAAATTGAATCCGCCCGGAGGCGTTTGTTGATTCGTTCCCAGGTAGTCGTTAAAGATGTCGAAATAGGCGCGAAAGAACCCTCCCGAATAGGAACCAGGTTGACCCTCGCAGTTTTCGCAGCAGGGGTCGCAGACCTCGGGATTGCTGAGGTTCCCTTGCGGATCGACAATCAGCTCCGAAATTTCGTGGCTGACCACCATCGCGTAAACGTCCGCTTCGTCGGCCAGCGTGATGTTCGTGCCTCCCATTCCCCACACCGCATAGGGCACCTTGGCCATGAAGTGATAGCCGCTGTTAGCGCCGATTCCTTCTCCCACGCTCTCCGAAATCTGAGCCGGACAAGGCACGACAATGGCGGTCGACGTCGGATCCAGTCCGTTGCTGGACACGATGCTATTCACCCAGCCCTGCAAATCGCTGTCCGTAAACGCAGTCGACACCATGTTCGCTGTAAATTCGATGCTGTTCGGCGAAATGGCCACCGTACTCGCACCATACTGCGGCACCCATTCGGAGATGGGAACGATAGCGTGCTGGGCGTAGGTGATCATCGTTTGCATGTCCGCAGCCGAAACCGAGAAATTTTGGCCGGGGGTTGCAAATGTGACATGAGCGAAGTAGATGGTTCCGCTAAATAGGGCGTTCATGGCTTCCACCCCTGTGGTTTAGGCACCGCTTGTTTTCTCAGGAATGCAGACACATCTGGGTGATGTTTCAATTCCGCCGAGTCAGGTCTCATCCGATGGAGAACCTGAAGGATTTCGATCGGCACGCCCGTACCGAAGCCCCGTGCCTTCTTGTCCTTCGCGAAAGTGGCGGGATCGTGTTGTTTCAGGAACTCGGCGTTTTTAATCGCTCGGGTAAAACACCGAAACCTTCGAACAGGATTTGTCGGTTTTTGATCCATGGTGATATTCCTCCTTCTAGGTGGCGAAGTCGGGCGACCCAAGATTTCGGGTTGTTTAGGGCATCTCCACTGGCTCAAAAACCGTCCGTACTCGCTATATAGTGAGGACCGCGTGTCGAACGTTTCACCTCCAGAACCTCTAAAAACGTCATCGCGCAATTTAACGCGAAATCGAAAGACGTGACGGCGTTCCCAAACACGACCCCGTCGAGAAATTTGTTCATGGGCCGCGCGGGCGCCGCGAGTTCGGGTAGCGTGAACTCACCGCTCAGTTACACGGAGAGGAGCGGCTCGTTGTCCGGCACCTGCCCGGCCGCCGACGGTGGCTATGGATGCGTATAGTTGCGGTACTCGCCCTATTAATACAGAGGGATCGAATTCCGTGCCGAAACAGCTCATTCGCACGAGCTTCCGAGATTACGGATGTTTTAGAAGCTGTAGTGCCTCGAAAAGTTGAGGAGATTGCGATCGCACGCGAAGTTGGCGATAACGTCCTTTATCACTTACTATCTGCGTCGGCAACCCTGTCGCAGGCTTCTGGGTAAGTTGGGCTGAGATGCGTGTTATACGGCCAGATGAAAGGAGGGCACTCGTAAGCGCCCAAGGCGCACCTTGAACGCCCGCTGGAGGTGAGAAGCGAATCAGCACCAGCTAAAGTAGAGCTTGCTCGCGGCTACACTTTCGTAGGGACTTGCTTTACTATCCCACAGTGCTTATGAGTTCCTCGAAGCGTTCGTCTAAACAGAATCTTGCGCGCAGGCGAGCGGCCGACCGCATCGCTCAAAACAAGCGTACGCAGGACAAGTCGCTGGATCTCAGTAATTGCGAACTGAGGGAGGTGCCGGCCCAAGTCAGTGATCTTGTCTGGCTGGAATCTTTGCGGTTGGCCGATAACAGCCACTTAACCGACCTGTCGTCGCTGGCAGGCCTGCGTTCGCTGCAAGACTTGAATATTACCAGCACTGCGGTCAGTGACCTTTCGCCTCTCGCCGGCCTGTCAGCCCTGGCGACGCTTGACATGCACGAAGCGCAGGTGAGCGATCTGTCACCGTTGGCTGGCCTTTCCGGTCTGCGCAGCCTTTGTGCCTTCAAGAATAAAATCAGTGACATTTCGGCCCTGGCCGGACTGCCTGCTCTCGAGGCGCTCCTTATCGCGTTAAATAGTGTGACCGACGTTACCCCGCTGCGTGGCCTCACTGCCCTCAAGTATCTTAACCTGTCAAGTACGCGTGTCGAAGACCTGTCTCCGTTGATCCTCTTAATCAGTGCCGGCTGTCCGGTCAAGTGGAGTTCAAGCGGCGGTGATCGTGGTATTTTCGTCGAAGACTGCCCGCTTACTAACCCGCCACCGGAGATCGTGAAGCAAGGCACCAATGCTATCCTCAACTACTTTGCCGAGCGGGAAGCTGGCGGTGTTGATTATCTGTATGAAGCCAAAATGCTTATCCTCGGCGAGGGTGGCGCTGGCAAAACAAGCCTCCTACGACGACTGTATCAGCCAGACCAGCCGCTGCCAGCGGAAAGTGAGACGACTCGAGGCATCGACATCTCTAAGCATGAATTCAAAATGAAAGACGGACGGCCCTTCCGCCTAAATGTGTGGGACTTTGGGGGACAGCAAATCTACCACGCTACACACCAGTTATTCCTAACTCGGCGCTCTCTGTATGTCCTGCTGGATGACACTCGCAAGGATTACAAGTCTGTATCCGATGAATACTTCAAGTACTGGCTGGAACTGATCGAGATATTCGGCGGGCATAGTCCGACGCTGATCTTCCAGAACGAGAAAGATGGGCGCAGCAAGGCTATCGATATCGGCGGTATCAAACAGCGCTATGACAACGTGAAGGAACTCTATGCCGGCGACTTGGCGAAAGACGGCGCCGCCGAGAAGATCCGTGACGGCGTTGAGTACTACTCTAGTCATCTTAAACACATAGGGGATGTCGTGCCTGCCCGCTGGCTCAAGGTGCGAGCCGACATTGAGGAGCTTGCCGCGAAACAACCATACGTCCCGGTAGAAAAATACTTTAGTGTCTACGGCAAGCACCTCGAATTCAACGAGAGTAAGGCGCTGCTCCTAAGCGGCTACCTGCACGAACTGGGCGTATTTCTCCACTATCAGGATGACTCCCTGCTGGCTCGCACCATCATCCTGCAAAATGAGTGGGCCACCGAAGCCGTATTCCGTATCCTTGACGACGAAACTATCAAGAAGAAGCTGGGCCGGTTTACACGTGAGGATTGCCTGCGACTCTGGAGTAACCCGGCTCATGCTCGCATGCATCCAGAGTTGCTGGCGCTGATGCAGAACTTCGAGCTTTGCTACAAGCTCCCCGAGAGCAAGCCTGAGATGTGGCTCTTCCCGCAATTGTTGCCTCCTGCGAAACCCGAGCAGCTTGCAGGTTGGAAGAAGCCTGAAGACCTCGTGTTGCGATACAAGTATGACTTTTTGCCCAACGGAATAATTAGCCGGTTGACGGTTAGGCTCCATCGCTTTGTGCGAGACCCGCAGATGGCGTGGGTTACGGGCGTGCTATTTGAGCGCGACACGACGGCTGTACTCGCGCAGTTGTTGGAAAAGGGCGACGAGATCGAGCTTCGCGCCCGCGGCGCCGAGAGCAAGGATCTCCTCAGCGTCGTTGCATCGGATCTGGACGCGTTGAATATGTCGTTTCAGGGTCTGCGGGGCAAGCCCCCCAATACCCTAGTGGATCGGGCGGTTGAACCAGCTGAAAGGCTGCTCGAAAGAGTTGACAAGCGCATCCCCTGCAACTGCGAGCTGTGCCGTACGGAGGCAGTGCCTTGGTTTTTTGGACAGAAGGCTCTGCTCAGGCGCAAAGAACACAATGTCCGAACAGTCCAATGCGACCGCAGCTTCAAAGAAGTGGACGTACTACAGCTATTGGATGGCGTGAAGTTCGACAGGCCGGACTGGGCGAATGAGGTTCCTCGTTCGCCCGCGTCGCGCACGATTCGTATCTTTCTTGCTTCGTCTTCGGAGCTGCGGGAAGACCGCGACGAATTCGAGCTCTATTTCCGGCGGCTTAACGATCAGTCGGGCAACACAGGGCTGTATCTTCAGCTAGTGCGGTGGGAAAACTTCCTCGATACGATGTCTGACACCAGACTGCAGGATGAGTACAACAAGTACGTCCGAGCGTGCGACATCTTTGTCTCGCTGTTTTTCACAAAGGCAGGCAAGTTCACCAAGGAAGAATTCAATGTCGCCTATGGCCAGTTCAAGAACACCGGCAAGCCGCACATATACACTTTCTTTAAAGACGCCGACTTCAAAACGGGACGTGCTCGCAAAGAAGACTTGAATTCTTTATGGGATTTCCAGACTAGACTAAAAGAACTCGGCCACTATTGCACCTTCTACGAGAACACTCAAGATCTTCAGCTTCAGTTTCGTAACCAATTAGATAAGTTACTCGATAAAGAGCAGGGCTCGTCTCCGGTGGCCTGCACCAAACATTGAAGCCCGCAGTCTTCCGTATTGCCACGCGCGCAGAGTTGCACTGACTCAAATAATCATGAACGTCGATTTCGCCGTCAGCCTGATCCCGACTTGTGCTGTCGTTTTCTAAGAGAATTGTGGGAGCATTTCCGCTTAAGCGCTAAGCCGGAAGTTTTCGTCTTGGGCAAGCGCCCCAAAATTCCCTAAGCTTGCCAAACCAAACAGCGAATGATAAAGGACGTACACATCAACAATCCTAAGCTCCTTCATAAGGGGGATCGAATTCCCGTGCCGATGCGGCCCATTCGCGCAAAGTTTGGAGATTGCGGACACTGTAGAGGCTGGAAACCTCGGTAGTTGGCTATCGTCACCCAACTTGGCGATAGCGTCCTTTGTCATTCGCTATTTGAGTTGGCAAGCCCACAATGGGATTGGGGGGCTTTGGTCCGATTGGCCGGTTTTAGTCCAAGCGAAGCGACCGCATTAGTAAACACTAGCCGACTACCGTTTATCTTTGCACGTTCAACGATGCTGACAAGGCGTTCCGCCTGTGCTACTACATGGACAGGGCGAAACGCATTCGCACGGCCGACCTACGCTAAACTCGCCTTACTCTATCCAAATCCAATCACGTCGACATGACGACTTCGGACAAGCGCAACAGACTCGCCACCTGGCTCGGTCGTTGAAAGGAGATCCATGCCCAATTCCATCTTCATCAGTTACCGCCGGCTCGACTCGCAGCACGCGACCTTCGCCATCGCCGATCGACTGTCGTGGGCTTTTGGCGCGGACGAAGTGTTCTTCGACCGTGGCTCTATCAGGGCAGGTCATCAGTGGCCGGACGCGCTCGAGCGAGGCCTCAACGCTGCCAAGGTGTTGGTACTCATTGTCGGTGAAGCGTGGCTGACTGCGACTGACAAATGGGCACGACGTCGCATCGACGACCCAGCGGACTGGGTCCGACGCGAGATTCTGACGGCCCTCGCGGCAAATGACGAAGGACGTACCGCGATCATTCCTGTGCTCTTGGACGATGCCAAGCGTCTGCATGCCGATGCGTTCGACGTGCCGCTACAGCCAATCGCTCGTTTCGAGCCAACACCGCTGAGGGCCGACTTGTGGGACGAAGGACTCGAGACACTGATCGCGAGGATCGCTCAGGAAAGCCGGCTGACACGGATCCAACCTCATGACGATAGGAACCCAAACGGCTCGCCGGCACGACCACGGCGCGAGCAGAGCAATCAGAAGACTATGACGGATGCCGAGGTCCGCACTGCGCTCGAGCCGCTGGCGCGATGGCAGCTGCAGTGGGGACATCATGCCTGGGGAGCCGCTGGCAACGCCCAGGAAATATTCAAGTCCTACGACTTTCCATCGTTTACCGATGTAGTAGCCTTCATGGTGGCGGCCGCGACGGAAATTGACGCCTGGAACCCGCCGCACCACCCTCGGTGGGAAAATCAATGGAAAGTGCTGACCGTCTTCTTCACGACTTGGGATGTGGACTGTCGTGTCACCCAGCTCGACATCGCCGCAGCGGAAAACTTCGATGCAATCGTGGCCCGTTGGAAAGCCAGATCTCCAAGGGACGGATAAGGAGTTCTTCAGATCTGTAGACGTTAAATCGCGATAAACGCGCAGGGTCTAGAATTGCCACTGGGCGCATTCGCGGGAGCAAACCAGTGAGCGGATAGTCGCCGTCTGGGGAAAACGACCCGAATTTATTGCCCGCTTGCCAACCCAGATAGTGCATGATGAAGGACGTTGTCATTCACAAAAGCGAATAAAAGCGCTCGTGTGTGAAACGCATTAGTTCCTCGACTTAGTTTCCCAGAAGCCCGTTTCCGACCAATTTCCGGATTGCCGACAGCGCCTCCGGAATCTTGTGGGTCGTTTCCTGGAGACTCGCCTGTGGTTCTAGGACTTTTCTCCAGCTTTTGCCGGCGGCAACCAACCTAGAGGTCGATCCCATAGTTTTCAATAGGTCTTATTCTGGTTTCGTTGCCCAGAATTCTGCCCTTAGGTCGCGGCCGCCCTCCACAGTTCTGCGAGCGGCGGAATAAAACAGCAAAGGCTTCCCCGCTGACCAACGACCCGCCAGCAAACCACACCCGAGGTTAAACTTGAGTACGCGCTGTAGAGTTCCCGGGGGGACATCTTCCAAGCGAAGCAACTGCTTTGTCTTTTGTAACACAGAGTCTGAGGAGAGCCTCATAATCGCAACGTTATCGCATTCCGATAGGATGAAAGGGTCAAGCTTGTCAGGCCGCTGACTCACCAATACGAGAAACATTCCAAACTTTCTTCCTTCTGCGGCGATCGCACGAAACTGCTCCCTGAGAGAACTTTCTGCCTGATTGCGTGGGTCGGCAGGAATCAGGTTGTGCGCTTCGTCCACCACAATGAAGCTTGGCACACGCTCATCAAGGTGAGGCTGTCGATCTAACGCTTGCGACCAAAGGTATTTGGCGCGAACTGATTCTTGCTCCAAAAACGCATTGACCGCCAAGAGCCGAGCGTTCCTGTCTCGCAAAGATGGTAGGTCAATAACCTCTAGGCGCCACGGATTCGCGACGAAATAAGGTTGCGGTTGCTGCCCTCTCAGAAGTACTTTGGCCGCCTGATACTCGCGTACCTTGGCGAAATAAAATCGTGCCCCGTCCTCGGAAACATATTGAAGAGATCTTGCGGCAGCTTCATTTGAGTGGAACAGGAAGAGGGGCACTAACCAGTTGGTTGACTCACTGAGTCGGATCCCCTGATCTATGGCCTCGGAGTAGATCCATTGTTCACCTGGACCATCGAATTTTGGAAGCTTCTCCACATCGAGCTTCTTGTACAACAACTCCGCCAAAGCCTTACGTTTCACGCCCTTGCTCTTGCGAAATATAGTCTCTGCTTCGTCTAAAAGATCGACGCGCTTTTCAGCTACCAAGTTCTGGAAATAAACAAGTGGCGCCAGAGCTCGGACATAGGCGTGACAGTGGTAGAAGTCAGCTCGCAGCACCGGTTCTAGTCCTTCGGCAAGGAAATCGGCCGATACCAGCGGCAACCATACCTTTACTTGATTTGATTCTTCGGATTGACTGGAGGTTCTGATCAACTTCGGAACTTTTGCCCACGCGTTTTCAAAACCGGCTCGGTCCGATTCGTGAGGCAACCAACCTCGGCGCTTTGTGCGATCGTATGAGGCGTCTTTCCACAACGTTTCGTCCTTGGCCTCCATTATTTTTCGAAAGTCCGAGTTTGGATCGAAAACAAGGCATCGGCACTTAGTTTGGAGTAAGAGCTCTTCGATCAGACGGCCCAGAAAAAAGGATTTACCCGACCCTGATTGCGCGATGATAGCCGTGTGACACCCGACCGCTTCCGCTGAAACCTTGACTAGCGCATCTTCGGGTTGTACTCCAGGCTTTGCCCCCGGAACAAGCCAGTAGTCTGGATCCAGTGACTCGTTTACCCGCCAGCCCAAGACAAGGCCGGAAGATGGCTGAATAGCAGTAGTTTCGCTCATACGAATTGTCTTGGATGGTCCGCACTGCAATGCGACGTGTGAGCTGACATTGTACTCGTTTTTTCGAACGACAGACACAAGGTGACACCGCGCTGGGCTTGCCGGCAAGTTGAGTCATCTCATGTTGACAATTCGCGCCGCTTGATTCGGGTCGGCGAAGAGGTCCATTTCACCGTGCCTGCCACATGGTTTTGTTGTGGAATAATTGTCTATTGACATAATAGCTTCTGCAAGATATAACGCCCGCGCCATTCCCAGTACGCACAGTACCAGATTCTAGATCTCAAAACGCCGTCGTAAGGAGACTACCTCCGTGTGTCGACATTTCTTTAGCCAGACGCTGAAACTACTTTGCGCCTTTCTCTTTCTTGCGGTCGGCCAACTCTGGGCCGCAGCTCCCACCATCACGAGCTTGTCTCCGACTTCTGGCGCGGTCGGCACATCGGTGACGATCACTGGAACGAATTTCGGGTCGACGCAGGGGAGTAGCACGGTCAAGTTTAATGGGACGACGGCAACGGCCACAAGCTGGAGCGCAACGAGCATTGTCGCCGTGGTGCCGAGCGGCGCGACAACAGGGAATGTCGTCGTGACCGTTTCCAGTGTAGCCAGCAACGGGAAATCCTTTACCGTTGTTTCCGCACCGAGCATTACAAGTCTGTCGATCACGACGGGAGCGGTCGGTG
>Ga0210390_10000682_pt1 | contig 35559 bp, 34 predicted proteins | sample IncBWH11OmetaG_FD_161050 | JGI IMG/M metagenome (GOLD analysis project Ga0210390, IMG submission 161050) | Forest soil microbial communities from Barre Woods Harvard Forest LTER site, Petersham, Massachusetts, United States - Inc-BW-H-11-O ...
CCGGCGGCAGTTGCTGCTGGTAGGTCCAGATCGGCCAGTTCGGGTCGTAGATGTCGAGCGACGGCGTCGGCGTGATCAGGTCGATATTGGCGGCCCAATAGGCGTCGATCGTGCCGACGTCGCGCCAATAGGCTTCCGCCTCGAACGTCGTCTTGACGCAGCTCTCCTCAAAGGAATGAGCGACGGCGAGCCCGCGGCTGACCAGGCTCGGGACCACGTCCTTGCCGAAATCGCGGCTCGACCCCGGCTCGCGGGCATCGCGCTCGAGCTCGGCATAGAGAAAATCGGCGGTGAACACGTAGACGCCCATGCTGGCGAGCGCCCGGTCGGGCTTGTCCGCCATCGGCGGCGGCCGGCGCGGCTTTTCCTGGAAATCGACGATGCGCATCGACGCGTCGACCGCCATGACCCCGAAATCCGAGGCCTGCTCGAGCGGCACCTCGACGCAGGCGACGGTGCAGTCCGCACCCTTGGCGACGTGGTCGGCCAGCATGTTCGAATAGTCCATCTTGTAGACGTGGTCGCCCGCCAGGACGACAAAGTATTTCGGGCCGGCGGCGCGCAGGATGTCGAAATTCTGAAACACCGCGTCGGCGGTGCCGCGATACCAGGTCGCCTCGTCGAGGCGCTGCTGCGCCGGCAACAGGTCGAGAAACTCGCCCATCTCAGGGCGCAGAAACGACCAGCCCATCTGGAGATGACGCAACAGGCTGTGCGCCTTGTACTGGGTCAGCACGGCAATCCGGCGCACCCCCGAATTCAGGCAGTTCGACAGCGCGAAGTCGACGATGCGAAACTTGCCGCCAAAAAACACCGCGGGCTTGGCGCGCCGGTCGGTCAGCTGCTTGAGGCGGCTGCCGCGCCCGCCGGCGAGCACGAGGGCCAGCGCCTGGCGCGCCAGCCGCTGTTGAATGCGCGCGTCCGACAGCATGTTTGCCTCCAATCGGCCGGCCGCTCAGCCCGCTCGCGGCGCCTGTGGTTCTTTTAAGCAGATGGCCGCCGGACCTATCCCGCCTCGGCGACCGCCTCCTCGAACGCGGCGAGGGTTTTTTCGATCGCCTCGCGCGGCAGGTCGCGGGTGATAAAGACCATACGCGTGCGATGGTCGTCGCTCGGCCATTGCGGCAGCAGCACCGGCGGGTGAAAGAGGTGCTGCACGCCGTGGACGACGACCGGCTCGCCCGGCCGGTCGCTGAGCGCCACGATCGCCTTCAGCCGCAACAGGTCGTCGCCGCGCATCGTCGCCAGCGCGTCGAGCCAGGTCGACAATGCCGCCCACGAGATCGGCTCGTCGCGGGTGATGCAAAAGGTGCTGATGCGCGCGTCGTGACGGTTCACGTCAACCGGCTCGCCGCCGTGGTGGTGGTCGTCGTCGTGCCCGTGGTCGTGCGCGGCCTCGAAGGCTTCGTCGCGCAGCCAGCGCTGGACGTCGACACTTTTGGTCTGGGGATCGTAAAACCCGAGATTGAACAGCAAGGCCGGGTCTACCTCGCCCTGTGCCACCCGCACGATCGGGGCGCTCGGATTGAGGGCGGCGAGCCGCGCGGTCAACGCCGCCGCCTGTTCCGGATCGGCGAGATCGGCCTTGGTCAGCAACAGCCGGTCGGCGACCGCCGCCTGCTTGACCGCCTCGGGCTGGCGGTCGAGCGTGCCGGCGCCGTTGACCGCGTCGACCGTGGTCACGACGCCGTCGAGCGAATAGCGCGCGGCGACGAGCGGGTCGGAGATCAAGGTGTGCAGGATCGGGGCGGGGTCGGCAAGACCGGTCGTCTCGATCACGACGCGGCGGAACTGCGGCAGCTTGGCGTTGGCGCGGCCGACAAAGAGGTCGAGCAAGGTGTCGGCGATGTCGCTGCGCACCGTGCAGCACAGACACCCGCTGTTCAGCAGCACGACCTCGTCGGTCGCCCGTTCGACCAGCAGATGGTCGATGCCGATCTCGCCGAACTCGTTGACGATGACCGCGGTCTCGGCCATGCCCGGCTCTTTGAGGATATGGTTCAGCACGGTCGTCTTGCCGCTGCCGAGAAACCCGGTCAGCAAGGTGACCGGGATCAGCGGCGTAGGGTCGGTCGAGTTCATCGCGAGCGCGCTCCGCCGGAAAAATTCCGCAGGATTGCCGTGGCGGGATTGTCGTCCAAATCGTCGCCGCAGTCGAGTTCGCTGCGCCCTGCCAGCCTAAGGACCGACTCAGAGCTGGTAAGTCTTAACCTAACAAAAGGCTCCGATCACCTCCTACCCGCGCCCCCGCGCAGGCGGGGGTCCAGAGCCCGCCCCTGGCTAGAACAGGGGGCAAGCGCTCAGTGCCCGCCGCCCTGGGTTCCCGCTTTCGCGGGAATGACGAAGGGGTAGGGGGATGGGTGCTAAACGTCAGAACGGATCCACTAAACTAAGCCCGTGCGTGGCGCAGACGTGCACCGAGCCGATCAGCCGTGTTTTCGCCGAGCTTCGGCCACATCTTCCGCCTAACGCAACCCCTTGATCTGCAAGTGGCAAGCGAATTTCCCAAAAGTCTTGATTAATGCGACCTACGGGAAAAGGCTCGGGGATGCTGAAGAGAGCCGACGACTTGATCGACCGAGCCGGCAAGCTTGACGATGCCGTTGCTAACCTCCGCGCCTTTCGTAGCCTGGTGGAGGAGCTGGATCGCCGCGGCCCGATCCCGTTTAGCCCACATCTAGGCCCAATCAGGATCGTACGTGCGGCGAGCCTCCGCTCGACCATTGCACTCATCATCGCGATCCTCGACGGCAAGAGAGACGACCGGGCGAGCATTGGGCAAATGCTCAAGCTCCTCGGCGACGCGATGCTGGAGAACTACTTTATGGAAAAGCGCGGGCAAGGCAGCCACGCCGCCGTAATGCGCCGGAAGCTCTCAGAGATGCGGGACCAATATTCCAAGGTCATCGACAGCGACAGCTTCAAGCGCGTGGTGAAACTTCGGCACGATGAGATCGGACACCTGCTGCTGCGCAATGAAGATACCCCAACCAGCGAGCACGCCGAAGTCTTTTGGTTGGCCGACGAAGCCGAGCGGCTAGTCCGTTTGCTCTACGAGGGACTGGCGATGCCTAAACCGCATTTCGTCGAGATGCGGCGCAAGACCGATGCGAGCGTCAAGCTGTTCTGGGACACATATCTCGCGGCGAGTGGCCTATCCGAAGAGGGTGGAAGGTTGCAATAACGCCCGTGAGCCCGCCGTCTCTTAAAACTCCTCCTTTTTGTGAGGCGATTCCAGTGATGCAGATTCTTTAACTTTCGCAAAGCGTCACAGTCCCTCATCCCGTTCACCGGGGCGCGCAGGGCATACCGTCCATGAATAGGGAGGCGGGCTAGGATGATCGATGTGGGCTTACATTGAAACTCATCCAGACGTCATAACCAATATACTCGATATAATCAGTTTCATCTTTGTGACGCCGCAACTTCTAAAGCTCGCGAACGCAACTAATGCGCTCATCGGTTCATTTGTATTTTTTGGTATTATCTTCTGTATTTTCTACGTACTCGTTATTATTAGTATAGATATAATTTATTGCTTGTCTTTACAGACTACAGATTGGGTTGTAATTCCATGGATTCTATTTTTTACGATCTTGTTTCCATATGTAATGCTATATGTTCTTCGACGCAAGACGGTTATGACCTTTTTTTTCGCTCTGATAATTACGTTGGGAAGACATATGTTTCCGATAGGACTCGCATTGTTTTTCATCTCGCGATTACTCGCACTCGCATTTGCCATATACAGGTAGCGAAAATATCGAAGCCAACCCCCGGCGGCTGCCCTACCGCGGTGCCGCATTTGACATAACATCCGTTCTGCGGCATGCGCCGAACTGGAACAGTGGTCCCTCCAGTCGGTGAGGTGAAGCCTTTCCGATTCGGATGCTACCCGGCGCGCACCGGGATATGGTCGAAATCGGCGACGACCCGCGTCTTTGGGAACAGGGCGGCGGCCTCGGTCAGGATTTCCTCGGGGCGGTAGCGGCCGGAGATGTGGGTCAGCAGCAACTCGCCGACCCCGGCATCGCGCGCCAGCCGCGCCCCGGCGCCCGCGGTCAGATGGCCGTGCGAACGGGCGAGGGCGGCGTCGCGGTCGAGATAGGTCGCCTCGATCACCAGCGCGTCGGCGTTCGCCACCTGCGGCGTCAGCGGGGCGGCGTCCTCAACGTCTCCGACGACGATGAGCCTGGCGCCGGCGATCGGCGGGCCGCGCACTAGTTCGGGCGTGATCAGACGGCCGTCGGCGAGGGTCACCGGCCGGCCCTCGGCCAATTCGCGGCGGTCCGGGCCGTCGGGCACGCCGAGCGCCATCAGACGGTCGGGCAGCAGCGGCGCCCGCGCGCTCTCCTCGAAGCGGTAGCCGAGGCTCTGCGTCCCGCGATGCTGCACGGCAAAGGCGGAGAGCCGCCACCCCGGCCATGATCGCACCGGGCCAGGCTCGACCGCGCGCAGCCGACAGCCGGCCGCACGCTCCCGGCCGACCGTCAGCGCCAGATAGTGGCCGACATAGCCGACCGTCTCGGCGCTGCCGACGATGTCGATCGGCTCCTCGATGCCGTAGAGGGCGCGGGTAGCGACAAACCCGGCGAGGCCGGCGATGTGGTCGAGATGGGCGTGGGTCAGCAGCACGTGGCGCAGCCCGCGAAAACCGAGCCGCGCGCGCATCAGCTGGCGCTGCGTTCCTTCCCCGCAGTCGACCAGCAGGCGGTCGGGGCCGCGGCTGACATAGAGGGCCGGCGAGCTGCGCTCCGCCGAGGGCACCGCCGCCGAAGTTCCGAGAAAGACCAGATCGAACATGCGCCGCCTGATGATGACTGGTGCTAATCTGCGCCCGAGTACCCTTTCTGCCAATCTTTGGGCCTGCTGATGGCGAAGCTGGACCTCGAGAACGCGACGATCGGCGACTTGCGGCAGGCGCGGTCGGCGGGCGCCGTCACCGCCGCGGCGCTGGTCCATGCCTATCTCGCGCGCATCGCGGCCTATGACGGGGCAGACCCCTCGATCAATGCGGTGCGCGAGGTCAACCCGGACGCGGGCGCGATTGCCGCCGGCCTCGACAGCGCGGCGCCGGCCGCGCGCCGCCCGCTCGCCGGCGTCCCGACCCTCCTCAAGGACAACATCGCGACCGCCGACCGCCAGCACACGACCGCGGGCTCGCTGGCCTTGGCCGATGCGCGGGCGGCGCATGACGCGACCGTCGTGCGGCTGCTGCGCGAGGCGGGTGCGGTCATTCTCGGCAAGGCCAATTTGACCGAGTTCGCGAACATCCTCGCGGTCGACATGCCCGCCGGCTACAGCTCGCTCGGCGGGCAGGTCCGCAACCCTTATGCGCCGCAGCTCGACGAGCGGGGCGTTCCGATTGTTCCGCCCGGCGGGTCGAGCTCGGGGTCGGCAGCCGCGGTCGCGGCGGGGTTGGCGGCGGCGGCGATCGGCACCGAGACCTCGGGCTCACTGTTGTCGCCGGCCTGCCAATGCGGCCTCGTCACGGTCAAGCCGACGGTCGGGCTCGTCAGCCGCGCCGGCATCGTCCCGATCGCCCACAGCCAGGACACGGCCGGCCCGCTGACCCGCACCGTGCGCGACGCGGCGGTGCTGCTGAATGTGCTGGCGGTTGCCGACCCGCTCGACCCGGCGACCGAGGGTTTGCGGCGCCCCGCCGACTATACGAGCGCGCTCGACCGGGACGGGCTCAAGGGTGCGCGCATCGGGGTGCCGAGCGACCCCGCCGACCGCGGCAACGACGTTTATTACGGGCCGCTGTCGCCGCGCGCCGCCGCGGTCATGGCAGCGGCGATCGCCGCGATCGAGCAGCTCGGCGCCACAATCGTGCGCGCCAGCATGCCGACCGCCGGCTGGATCGGCGGCCCCGGCACTGAGATCGCGATCCTGAACCGCAACCCCGAGAGCCGGACCTGGCTGCGGCCGGTGCGCCCGCCACTCGTCTTCGTCTACGAGCTGAAGCACGACCTCGACCTTTACCTGCGCGATTGGGCGAGCGAGACCGCGATGCGCAGCCTCGCCGACATCGTCGCGTTCAACGCAGCCAACCCTGAGCGGGCCTTGCGCTTCGGGCAGGATCTGTTTCTCGCCGCCGCGGCGACGCGCGGGGATCTCAGCGAGCCCGAATATATTTCGGCGCGGCAGATGGATGTGCGCTCGGCACGCACTCTGGGGCTTGACGCCTACATGGACCGGCACCGGCTCGACGCGGTGCTGTTTCCGGGTGCCGTCGGCGCCGCGATCGCCGCCAAAGCCGGTTATCCGAGCGTCCAAGTCCCGGCCGGCTTTGTCGGCGGCGACGACACCCCGGAATACCCGTTCGGCGCGACCTTCAGCGGCCGCGCGTGGAGCGAGGCCACCCTGCTGCGCTTCGCCTACGCCTTCGAAGAGGCGACCCAGGCCCGCCACCCCCCGCCGGGATTTCGCTCCCTCACGTGAACATTTGGAGCGAGCCGTCAAGCGCCATCAGGCCGGTTTCGACGGTGAGCTGGGAATGGTGCTGGGCGACCGCGGCGCGAAACTCGGCCAGCACCTCGCGGTGGGTCTTGGTCTCAACCTGCGGGTTGGCGATGCTGTCGTCGCCGTACGCGATCCGGGCGGCGCCGCAGTCGCGGTGGTCGATCGCGATCACCGAACGCAGATGATGCAGCTCGACCGAGGTTGCGAGGTTGTCCCAAAAGGTCGGGCGCCACGCCGCAAATTTGGGGGCGACGACCGCGATTGCCGCACCGGCAATGACGAACTGGCTGTATTTGCCGCCGAGGCCGCGGCCATCCATGTACTTGTAAACCGGGGCGACCATCCGCGGGTCGATGCACGACACCAGCATCGCCTCGTAATCGCCCTCCGCCGCCGACGCGGCGAACGGCAGGCCCACGGCAAGCGGCGCCGACACGGCGATCCCCGCGATCCCGAGCGAGCGCAACAGCTGACGCCGGCCGATCCGCCGGCCGGGAGACGGGTTGCGGCAACAGCAGCTATCGGAGGAATGCATCGGCTATGGCTCGCGCAAACTTTCACCAATTATGCGGGTAAGCGGGTTAAGGACATATTGCAGAATCGAGCGCCGTCCGATCTTGATGTCGCAGACGACGCGCATCCCCGGCCGCAAGCCGAAGCCCGCCGGCAGGTTGCGGAATTTGGTTGTGCTGAGGGCAATGCGCGCGCGGTAGTGGACCGCGCCCTGCCGTGCCGGCCCCCCGGGCTCGGCCGGTGACGCGCCCCCGCGGGTCTCGGCCGGGTTGTCGTCGGCGAGCGTGTCGGGGGTCAGCGACACGAGATCGCCATAGGCGAGGCCGTATTGCTGCCACGGCAACGCCTCCAGCTTGATCGTCGCGCGGTCGCCGACATGGAGCCGCGCCACGTCGCGGGTGTCGACCTCGACATCGAAAAACAGCGGCGAGCGGCTCGGCACCAGGCGCATCAGGGTCTCGGCCTCGCGCAGCACCGACCCGGGCGGCCGGTCGGCGACATCGAGCACGATCGCATCCTCGGGCGCGCGCATCACCGTCAACTCGGCGCGCATGCGCGCCTTGGCAAGCCGCGCTGCGGCGCCGTCGCGGTCGCTGCGGGTCTGCGCGATCTCCTCGGCCAGCTTGCGCCGCCACTCCTCGACAAAACCGGCGCGGTCGGCCTGCGCCTCGGCGATTTCGCCGGCGAGCTTTTGCTGGTCGCCGAGGTCGTCGTCGAGCCGCGCCTCGGCGTCGAGCTGGTGCTGGCTGGCGTCGATCAGCTTGAGCTTCGAGGCAAGGTCCTTGGCGACCAGCTGCTTGTAGATGTGGACCGCCTCGCCGGAGAGCTCGATCTGCTGGCGCAGGCTGGCGGCCTCGGCTTGCCGGGCCGCGAGGTCGGCTTGGTATTGCTCGATCTTGTGCCCGGCCGCGGCGAGCTTTGCCGCGTACTCGTCGTGGCGCCGGCGAAACACGTCGCGCTGGATCAGCTCGTCGAGGTTGGGGTCGTGCGGGTTGTAGGCGCCGCCCGCGAGCTCGGCGGCGAGCCGGTCGAAGGCGGCGTCGAGGCCGCGCAGCTTGGCCGTGAGCTCGTTCTGGTCGGCCTGGGTAAAGGTCGGGTCGAGGGTCGCCAGGACCTCGCCCGCCTTGACCTGCTCGCCCATGTTGACCGCGATCGAGCGGACGACCGAGGTCTCGAGCGGCTGAACCACGATCTCGCGCTCGCCGGTCGCGATCCGGCCGTTCGCCGCGACGACGACGTCGACCTTCAGCAGCGCCAGCGCCGCCGCGGCAAACGCGATCAGCGCCACCAGCAGCCACAGCACAAGCCGCCGCCCGCCCGGTGGCGCCAGCACGCTTTCAAAGCCGCAATCGAGCGCCGGTCGCGGGCCCGACGCGTCCGGCGCCGGTCGCGCGCCGTCGCGGGGAGCAGGCAGGGCGGCGAGGCTCACTGGTACACCTTCGCCTGCTGGCTCCATAGCTGCTTGTAGGGCAGGCAGGTGCCGAGCAGCGCCTCGTGGCGGCCGGTCTGCACGAGGCGGCCCTGGTCGACGACGACGATCGCGTCGGCGCGGGCGACAAACGAAAGCCGGTGGGTCACGATGACGATCGTGCGGCCGCGCGCGATCGCGGCGAGGTGGCGCTGGATCACCGCTTCGCTCTCCGGGTCGAGCGAGCTTGTCGCTTCGTCGAGCACCAGGACCGGCGGGTCGTGGATCAAGGCGCGCGCGATCGCCAGCCGCTGGCGCTGGCCGCCCGACAGGTTGGCGGCGCTCTCCTCGATCATCGTCATGTAGCCGTGCGGCAGGCGCTGGATGAACTCGTGCGCGCCGGCGAGCTCGGCGGCACGGACCACCTCGTCCAGCGAGGCGGCGGGCTTGGTGACCGCGATGTTCTCGCGAACCGTGCCGCGGAACAGAAAATTCTCCTGCAGCACGACGCCGATCTGGGTTCGCAGGTGGGCGAGGTCGAGCTCCTTCAAATCCTGGCCGTCGACCGTGACCAGCCCCGCCTGCGGCCGGTAGAGGCCTTGAATGAGCCGCGTTATCGTCGTCTTGCCGGACCCGCTGCGGCCGACGATCCCGACCAGCTGCCCGGGCTCGATCAGCAATGACAGGTTCTGGATCGCCGGGGTCGGCGAGCCCGGGTAGTGAAAGGTCACGTCCTCGAACTCGATGCGGCCGTGGATCGTCGGCGCGAGCTGGCCGCCCGCCGGCTCCGGCGCCGTCTGCATCAGCTGCGCCAACAGCTTCAAGGACAGCACCGAGCGCTGGTAGTCCTGCATCAGGGTCGAGGCGTGGATCAGCGGCTGCACCAGGCGCAGCCCCAGCATGTTGAAGGCGACGAGCGCGCCGACCGTCATCTGGTCGCCGAGCACGAACAGCGCGCCGAGCGCGCCGATGCCGATGCTCATGCTGCGTTCGAGGCCGGCGACGATGCTGCGCGCCTGCGCGGCGGTCTGATCGAGCGCCAGGGTGCGGTCGGCCGCGTCGTCGGCGTAGCGGCGCCAGCGCGCCATCGAGCGCGGCTCCAGCGCCAGGGTCTTGATCGTCGCGATGCCGTTCAGGATCTCGAACAAAAACGCCTTGCGCCGGCCTTCGATCTCGTTGACCTCGGCAAGCCGGGCGCGGAACGTCCGCGACATCGCGGCCAGCACGACAAACGCCGTCGCCGCCACGGCCATCACGATCAGCGTCAACCGCCACGAATAAATCAGCAGCACCGGCAAGTATATAACCAGAGCCAGAAAGTCGAGGATCGTGTTGAACAACCGGCTTGCCAGGAAATCGCGAACGTTGTTGGCTTCCTGGAGCTTGTGGGCGACGACGCCCGACGGGTTGGCGTGAAAATAGTCGACCGGCAAGCGGAGCAAATGCTCGATCGTGCTGGTCGCCACCTCGTGGTCGAGCTTGCGGGTGACAAAGGCGAGAAAATAGTTGCGCAGATAGTTGAACCCCATATCGAACAGGATCAGCACGCCGACTCCGATCGTGATCGCCCACAGGGTCGAGAGCGCCTGGTTGGGGATGACCTTGTCGACGAGCAACTGGAAAAAGATCGGCACCGACAGCGCGATCAGATGCATCGTCAGCGCCGCGACGACGATGTCGCGGATAAGGCCGCGCTCGGCGAAGAGCTTTTCGGTGAACCAGGCGAACCCGAACGCCGTGTCCGACCGGCTCGCCGGCAGCGGCGTGACGACAAGCGCACGGCCAGGCCACGCGCGTTCGAGGTCGGCCCGGGCGAGAAAAAACGGCTCGCCGTCGCGGAACATCGGGTCGCAGACCGCGACCTCTTCCGGGCCGTCGCGCCGCACCCCCATCAGCACGACGACATTGCGGTTGTCGAGGACCAGCAGGATCGGATGGCTGAACGGGGCCCGGCGCAACCCGTCCCAGTCGAGCCAGGCGGGCGCCGCCTGGAGGCCGAACTCGCGGGCCAATTCGACGAGCCGGGAAAGCGGCAGCGTCACGCCGTCGATCATGTTGCGGCGGCGCACCGCGGCGATTTCGGCATAGACGCCGTTTTGCGCGCCGAGCCGGAACAGGCATGCAAGCGCGGTCTCGGCCGAGACGTCTTCGCCGGCATAAGGTTCTGACGTTGTCGGGCCGCGCACGCTGTTTTCGACCGGGCTGGAGACATCTTCCAGCGCACGAATGTAACAGAATGGCGCAAATTTGTCAAAACTGGTCCCAACGGGCCGAGCCCGTATCGGCGCCAAGACCAGGCATGCGGCGGCGCGCCGGCCGCCGCAAGCCACACTGCTCTTCGAAGTTGCGCGCCCGGTCGAGTGTTCTTAACGGGATTAAAGGGTTGCCTTATGGTCAGGAGCGCCTGAAGGGCGCGTCTCGAACCACGCACAACCGGGACGTAGCGAGTTCTTCACACGCTCGCGGGCCGGGACCCATTTCTGCGATCGGCACCGGCCCCCTGTTCGCTGCCAGGGGCAGGCGTTGCCGGTGTGGGCATGAAGCGGACGTCCGACAAATGAAACGTATTTACCGCCGCCGACCCGCGGTCGGGTGGTGCCCGCGATCAGTGGATGTCTTCCTGCTCGTCGAACGCCTGGCGCAGGCGGTCGACCGAAAAGCCGGGGGCGCGGGCCGCGTCGATGATCACCTTTTCGCGGCGCGCCAGCAGGTCGGCCGCCGCCGGGATGTTCTTGACCGCCTCGTGCGGGACGACGACGGCGCCGTGGCGGTCGGCGTGGATCACGTCGTCAGGCGAGACGACCATGCCGGCGACGCTGACCGTGCCGCCGAAATCGACGAGGTGCACATGCGCGTGCGACGGCATGACCGAGCCGGCGAGCACAAAAAAACCCTCGGCCATCACGTCGAGGTCGCGCACCGAGCCGTCGGTGATGACGCCGATGCAGCCGAGCCCCTTGTGGACATTGGTCTGCACCTCGCCCCAGAACGCGCCAAAGCCGTAATCCGGGATGTCGATGTCCTGGATCACGGCGATGCTGGGCAGCGGCTCGGCGGCGACATGGGCGTAGTAGCCGAGCCTGACCTCCTTTGCCTCGTCGCGGCCGCGCGGATGCGGCTCGCGCGAACGGATCACCGCGGTGCGGGCAAAGGCGACGACCGGCTTCATCTGCGGAAACGGGGCGACGAGCGGCCGCCGGATAAACCCGGTCGCCCGGCGCGACGGGGCGACGATCTCGAGCGCGTTGCAGATCGTCGGCGTGTCGAACGCCTTCAGGGCTTCGAGATCGGCGGGGTCGGGCAGGCGCGGCATCGGGCAGTCTCCGGCGGCGGATTGTCGGGGTAGAGGCTTTATTGGAGAATGGCGAGCGCCGGCAAGGCTTTTCCGCAGAAAAGGCCTTGCCCGACGCGCAACAGGCGAGGAGAACGGCGATGAGCGGCTACGATCCCGACCGGGTACGGCAATTGGAGCGGCCGCACGGGCTGCCGTTCAGCATCGGCAAGATCGGGCATGTCGTGCTGAACGTGCAGGATGTCGAACGCTCGGCCAGGTTTTATGTCGAGGTGCTCGGGTTTCAAATCTCCGATGTGTACCCGGAAGAAATGGTGCCCGGCGGCATGGTGTTCCTGCGCTGCAACACCGACCACCACGGCATCGCGCTTGTCGGCTCGACCACGGCACCGGCGGAGAATGTCGAGCTCAACCACCTCGCTTTTGAGGTGGCGACCCTCGACGATGTCGTGCGCGCGCGACCATCTGCGCCGCCATGGGGTCACGATCGATTTCGAGGGCCGTCGCCGCGCCGGCTGCCAGCTCGCGGTCGAATTCCGCGACCCCGACAACCACCGGCTCGAGATTTATTGGGGCATCGACCAGATCGGCAGCGGCGGCCATGTCCGCCCGCCCGGCGAATGGAAGGGTGCGCGCAGCCTCGAGGACGCGGTCGCCGACCCGGTGCGCGGCCAGGACACAAGCCGGCGCGACTCGTCATTGCTCGAAGTCTAAGCCCCTAGCACGGCGGCAACGGGCGCTTTTTGCGCTCGCTCGCCCACAGCGCCACCAGGATCGCGGCGAGCAGCAAGCCGTAGCCGAGCGCCGGTGCCGCGGCGAGGATGCCGGCGAGGATCAGGACTGCCAGCAGCAGCGGCAGCGCGATCAAGACGCCGATGGCCAGCACTGCTCCGATGACCGCGACGACGAGCGGCAGGATCACCAGCAGCAGGCCGCCAAAAACGACACCGATGAAGAACCAGACGAGCCCCATGGGTCAGCGATCCCAAGCGATGCGCCAACATAACCGAGCCGGCGAGGTCAGGCCATTGCGGCGATCGACCCGGCTCGGGCATGGTGCGGGGATGACCGCGCATTGTTCCCCGCCCTCCGAGCCGGCGCCCTCTTATGTGGTGACGATACGCGGGCTGGTGCTGATGGCCAGCATCGGCATCCGCCGGCATGAGCGCGAGCGCCAGCAGCGGGTGCGCATCTCGGTCGATCTGACCGCGGCGTCGGCGGCCGCTATCCCGGGCGAGGACCGCCGCCGCATCATCAATTACGAAAAGGTCGTGGCCGCGATTCGCGAGATCGCCGCGTCGGGCCATATCGACTTGTGCGAGGGCTTTGCCGAGCGGATCTGCAACGCCTGCTTCGCCGATCTGAGGATCGAGCGGGCGCGGGTCTGGGTCGAGAAGCTCGACGTGTTCCCCGACGCCGACGGCGTCGGCGCGATCCTCGAACGGGCGCGCCCAGGCTGAGCCGTGGCCGGTCCGGTGCCGCCGTCGCCGACAATCTTTGGCATCGTCAATGTGACCGAGGATTCGTTTTCGGACGGCGGGCGGTTTCTCGACCCCGCGGCGGCGCTCGGCCAGGCGCGCGCCCTGGTGGCCGACGGTGCGAACGTCGTCGACCTCGGCGCTGCCGCGAGCAACGTCGATGCCAAGCTGGTCTCGGCCGCCGAGGAGATCCGCCGTCTCGACCCGCTGATCTCGGCGCTCACGGCCAATGGCACGCCGGTCTCGGTCGACAGCTTTTTGCCCGAGGTGCAGCGCTTCGCTATCGCCCACGATGTCGACTACCTGAATGACATCCAGGGGTTTCCCGACCCGTCGGTCTATCCGGAGCTGGCGGCAGCGCGCTGCCGGCTCGTCGTCATGCATGCGGTGCAGGGCCGCGGCCGCGCGCAGCGGCTGGAGCTGTCCGCCGGGGAGGTGTGGCAGCGCATCGGCAGCTTTTTCAGCCAGCGCATCGCGGCGCTCGAAGCGGCTGGCGTCGCCCATGAGCGCATCGTCGTCGACCCCGGCATGGGATTCTTTTTGAGCAGCCGCCCCGACGCTTCGCTGCATGTCCTCGCGCGGCTCGGCGAGCTGAAGCGCCATTTCGGGTTGCCGGTGCTGGTCTCGGTGTCGCGCAAATCGTTTTTGCGCGCGCTCGCCCGGCGCTCGACCGCCGCCGAGCTTGGCGCGGCGACCCTGGCCGCCGAGCTTTATGCCGCCGAGCAGGGCGCCGACTACATCCGGACCCATGACCCGGGCGCGCTCGCCGACGGCCTTAGCATCGCGGCGGCGCTGCGCGCGGCGGCGGCCGGGTAACGCCGCGACCGGCGGCCGGCGATAGTCTTTCGGCGTGCGAATGGCGCATACTGGGAGCGACAGTCCGCCGCCCGGGAGGAGACCCTGATGCTGCCGCCGCCCCGATTTCATCACCTGCATTTAAATTCGCTCGATCCTGACCGTGCGATCGAGTTTTACACGCGCCAGTTTCCGACGACCGCGAAGGGCAGCCCCCCAATGACGTGTTGGTGCTGTTCACCAAGGTCGACGAGCCGCCCCCGACCGAGCCGCAGAGCGCCATCTGGCACTTCGGCTGGCACGTAACCGATGCCCGCCAGTGCCTCGAAACCTACAGAAGCCGGGGCGAGGTGGAATTGCTGCCGCTTTACACGACCGACGAGGGCGGCTCGGTGCTGATCTCGAGCGACACCTGGCCGAGTGTCGGCGGGGTTTTGGGGCTGACCTGCACGCAGGTCGCCGAGGCCAAGGCGAACGCCGTCAAGCCGGCGGGCGGCGGCGGGTTTGCCTATATGCGCGGCCCCGACGAGGCGCTTGTCGAATATGCCGGCAACCACCCCGAGGAGCGCTTCAACCACGTGCACCTTTACCAGGAGGACCCGATCGCGGCGTTCGAATGGTACCAGAAGCACCTGAACGCGCCGATGCGGCCGGGCTACACGCCGGCGCCGGTGACCGGGCCGGACGGCAAGCCCGCCCGCGGCCCCGACCGCACCTGGCCGGCGCTGAACCGCGAAGGCATGTTCCGCGCGCCGCGCGCCGGCGTCGAATTCGGCGACGTGTCGATGATGTGGTACGCGAACCAGGGGGAGGCGCCGCTCGCCCCGTCGCGCGGGCAATTGCAGGACCACATCGCGCTCGCGGTCGCCGACCTCGACGCGTGGGCCGACAAGCTCGACAGCGAGGGTGTCAGAATCCTCGACCCGATCTACCCGCTGGGGCCGACCCGTGCCCTGATGATCGAGGGCCCAAGCCGTGAGGCGATCGAGCTCGTCGAGGTCAGATAACGGCGTTCGCGCCACGCAAGTTACGCGTGACATGAGATGCGGTGTCTCGGTCACCACCGTTTTGCGCGAGCTTGTCCCGCGTATCCACGTCTGCCTCTCGGGCGCGCGAAGGCGCGGGTGCCCGCATCATGTCCGGGCAAGGCGGATTACGGGTTGTAAAGCGGACGGCGCTCAGTCGGGCAGCGCCGAAACGAGGTAGAGGGTCTGCAAGGTTTTGCTCGGCTTGGTGTCGCTGCCGAAGGTATGGGTGAAGATCGCGGCGATCTGGCCCGAGCGGTAGATCGTGCTGAGCGCCCGGTCGACCGCCAGCCGGAAATCCTCGTCGCCGTGCGGCAATGCCAGCGCGTAGGGCTCGACCGTCAGGTAGTTGTCGGCGAGCAGCAATTTGCCGGGGTCGTTGCTCTGCTGGGCGAGAAACATCAGGATGCCGCGGTCGGCGAAATAAGCCGAGATCTTGCCGTCGTCGAGCATCGCGAGGCCGGCGTCGTGGGTGTCCGCCGGAATCACGTCGGCGGTGATGCCGGCGTCCTTTAGCGAGGCGCGCAGCTCGTCCTCGGTCGTGGTGCCGGCGAGCACGCCGATCTTGTGGCCGCCGAGTGCGGTCAGGCTCTTTGGCCCGTTGTCGCGGATCAACAGGCCGGCGCCGTCGACAAAGGTCGGGATCGAAAAATCGACCTGTGCGCGGCGTGACAAGGTCTGGGTCGTCGGCTCGCACAACAGGTCGGCCTTGCTCTGGGTGATCGCGTCGAAGCGGTCGGCGGCGGTGACCTTGACATAGTCGATCTTGAGCGGCGGCAGGCCCAATTGCTGCGCCAGGTTTTTTGCTACGGCGCGGCACAGGTCGAGCATAAAGCCGGCCGGCTCGGCGGTCTTTCCTTTATACGAAAAGGGCGGTGCGTCGTCGCGATAGGCGATGCGAAGCGTCTTGTCCCGGCTGATGTGATCCAAGGTCGCGCCCGCGGCCGCACCCGTCGCGGCGAGCACGAGCGCCGCGGCCACCGCCAGCGCAAGCTGTCCTCGCGCAATTATCTGCATCGCCCCGTCTCCCGTTTTCGGCATCGCCGCGAGCCGCTCGGCCAACCGCCCGCGCCGGTTCCGCCGCGTCACCTGTTCCGCCCGTTTTATCAGGTGGAGATAACGTGTGGGCAACTTCCTTTGACCCGATCTCACCCGGCCGGCGAAAACCGGTGCCCGCGAGAATCCCCCGCGAGAATACGATGCCGCGCGCGCGGCACGCGTCGTTTAATTATCGAAAGCTTGGGCTAGGGCGTGTCGTCAATCCGGCAGACGCCGCGTCGGAAGCCTTAGCCAAATCCATGCCCGCACCGGCAAAGCCTCCCTGGCAGCGAACAGGGGGCGCAGGGTCTCGTTCAGCGATCAAGCCGGGGCACGCTTCGGTTGAAAATGCCAACAGCTCACGCCAGGGCCAATCAAAACTCGCGATTAGGATTACAGCCTCCTTCGACGAAAAATGGATAAGACGCGTTAAATTCCTCCCGCTGCTCCCGTTTAACCTTGCAAGACGTGCACTCGGAAACGAATGCTTTCGCTGCCGGGTGCTTTGCGCGGTCTCACGTCGCGATGTCGCGAATTCCCGGCTAACGGCGGCCCTGAAGCAGCATTGCCGCGACAAAGCCGAGACCAAAGGCGCCAACCAGCCCCATCAGCCGCTGGTTGGAAAACTGGTCGGACACGCTCTGGACCAATCCTCGGCCGGTCGACAGCGCGCGATCGGCGGCGCGGTTTTCCCGCCGCCTTGGCGGGGACCCGGGGTCGGCATAGGCGTCCCCCGTGCGCTCGCCGACAGCGGCCGCGGTCTTTTCCGGCATGCTCGCCTCGGGCCCGGGGGCCGGGGCATTGCGCCGTGCAGCCTCTTCGGCCGACATATGCTCTTTCTGCATGACGCTCTCTGGCGGCGGCGTCGCATGCGTCTGGCCCACGGCTTCGTCGGCGATCGTGTCCGGGTCGGGATGGCTTTGCATCGCAGTCTCCATTAGACGGGCTCAGTCATCGAACGCGCGACATCGTCCAAGGGTCCCAAATTTTAGGCCGCGCCGCGCCGCCGGTGCGCCGCCTCACGGCGCCCCATGCGTCGGGTCGGCGCGTCCGGGCCCGCGAGCGGCGGTGCGGCGGTCCGGCCAAGGTTGACCGAGGCGGCTCGATCGGGATCAATGTCGGCCAGGCGAGGGTGCGCCGAGGTTGGCGCGACCTTCGCAAGCCCCGTTCCTCCGGTCGTGCGCCGGACGAGCACCGAGGAGAATGGATCATGCCGCGTCTTAAATTCGGCGCCTTTCTTGCCCCGCATCATCCGGTCGGCGAGAACCCGATGCTGCAGTTCCGCCGCGATCTCGACCTCGTCGAGCAGCTCGACCGGCTCGGCTACGACGAGTTCTGGTGCGGCGAGCACCATTCGAGCGGCTGGGAGATGATCGGCTCGCCCGAAATGTTCCTGGCCGCGGCCGGCGAGCGCTCCAAGCGCATCAGACTCGCGACCGGCGTCGTCTCGCTGCCCTATCACCACCCGTTCAACGTCGCCCAGCGCATGGTCCAGCTCGACTGGATGACCGGCGGGCGGGCGATCTTCGGGTCCGGCCCGGGGGCGCTCGCCTCGGACGCGCACACGCTCGCGATCGACCCGATGGTCCAGCGCGACCGCCAGGACGAGGCGATCGGCGTCATCCGGCGGCTGTTCAACGGCGAGCGGGTGACCGCGAAAAGCGACTGGTTCACGCTGCAGGACGCGGCCTTGCAGCTGTTGCCGCTGCAGGAGCAAATGCCGTTCGCGGTGGCCTCGCAGATCAGCCCGTCGGGGATGACCTTGGCCGGCAAGCATGGAATCGGCGTCATTTCGATCGGCTCGATGTCGAGCGAAGGCTTGAACGCGCTGGCGACGCAATGGGGCTTTGCCGAGGGCGCCGCCAAAAAGCACGGCTCGACCGTCGACCGCAAAGACTGGCGGGTGCTGTTGAGCTGGCACATCGCCGAGACGCGTGAACAGGCGTGCGCCGAGGCCCGTGAGGGGCTGCTGCGCCACCACAACCAGTACATCGTCGGCACCTTGCAGCGGCCGGGTGCCACACCGTTCCGCGATCCCGACGAGGCAATCGAAAAGACCGCGTTTGGCGACGGCGCCGCCGCGACGATCGGAACCCCGGACGATTTGGCGGCGCGGATCAAGTCCGTCCTCGAGGTAAGCGGCGGCTTTGGCACCGTCGTCGGCTTTGTGCACGACTGGGCCAACCCGGAAAACACGATGCGCAGCTGGGACATGGTGGCGCGCTATGTCGTGCCGCAGGTCAACGGCTATCTCGCCAAGCTTCAGGAATCGCAGCATTTTGTCGCCACCAACCGCGGCGTATTCGACCGCGCCAAGGAGGCGATCATGGCCAAGATCAACGAGAACGACGCCGCGCGCGCCGCCCTCGCGGTGACCCGCGGGTCGCGCCTGGGTGCGGTGTCGGCGAGCAACCTGCCGGATCTCGAAGCGGCTCGCCGGGAAGCCGGCAGAGGCTGAGCACGGCGCCGCGGCCGCCGTCGAAACCTTAGGGCGGCGAGCGAAACTTACGACGAGCGACGGAGACTTTGGACGAGCGGCCCGCCGTCAGCTGAAAACCGCCGTGAAGTCGCAGGTGACGAGCGCGTTGCTCTCGGCGCCGAGCGCCAGGGTGTGGCGCGCCGGGCGGGCATTGGCGTCCGGGAACATCTTGACCCACTCGCCGTTGAGCGCGGCGCGGCCGCTCGCCGGGTTCTTCATGTAAAAGTTGACCTTTATGATGTCGTCGGGGCTGCCGCCGGCCGCCTCGACAGCGCTACGGATATGATGGAACAGGTTCGCGACCTGGCCTTCGAGATCGGATGGCAGGTCGCGGGTGCCGGGATCGACGCCGCTGATCACGCTCGTCATCATGATGTCGCCGATCCGGCTGGCGTTCGGGATCGGGTTCGAATGCGCAAAGCCTGGGAAATTGACGCTTTGACGCTGTGCCATCTAGTGATCCACCCCGTTGCGCCGGCCTGGAGCTAAGCCGGCTGCTCGATCAAAGGTGAGTCGCCGGCCAGGGTCGTGCGGCGCACGTCGCGGACCTCGCGGTGGTCGAAGCGGCGGGCGCGGTGCATCGTCGTGCGGTTGTCCCACATGACAAGGTCGTTCGGCCGCCAGTGGTGCGAATAGACGAATTCGCGCTGCGTCGCGTGCTCGGTCAGATCGCGCAGGAACATCCGCGCCTCGGGGGTCGTCCAGCCGACGATCGCGCCGGCATGCGCCGCGAGAAACAGCGACTTGCGGCCGGTCGCGGGATGCCGGCGGACGAGCGGCTGGCGCACCGGTCGAAACGCCTCGATTTCCTCGGGGGTCAGTTGCGTGAAGCCGATCGCCTCGCGCGAATACACGAGCGAATGCTCGCAGACGAGATCCTCGAGCTCATCCCTGGTGCGCTCGTCGAGCGCGTCGTAGGCGGCGCGCATGTCGGCAAATTCGGTGTCGGCGCCCCAGGACGGGATGAGCCGGCCGGACAGCAGCGAATATTTCGCCGGGATCGGGCGGAACGAGCTGTCCGAATGCCACAGCCGGTCGGCGAGCTTGAAGAACCACACGCGGTCCTCGGCCGACATGATCGCGCCTGATTTGTCGAGGTTCGAGAAGTCGGCGATGCCGGGGCCGAGCCGATGGTCCTCGCGCCGCCGGACATGACCTGGCGTATTGTAGCCCTCGAGTTCGCCAAAGTGGCGGGTGAACGCGATCTGCTCGGCGTCGGTCAACGGCTGATCCGGAAAGACCACGACGGCGTATTCGTCCATGCCCGCCTCGATCGCCGCGACCTCGTCACGGTCGAGCGGCCGGCGGCAGTCCACCCCGGTCACTTCGCCGGCAAAGACCGGATGCAAAGAGCGGATCGACAGCGGCATCGGACAGGCTCCTCTTCGGTCAGCACAGGACTATCTGAACTGCGGCGTCAGCTTTTCGCAATGCCGTCGAAGCGAGCGCGGCACCTTTCGGGTGACGCGTGCTGCGGGGCCGACCTCGGCGGGACGCCATCGAGCACCGCCTCCTCGCGCAATCGTCAGGGCACAACCCACCGCCCGGAGCCGCCCGACACAGCAACATGGCGCGTGAAGCGGTCGGGCTTGCGCCGTTCAATTGCTCGGGTTACAGCTGATCCGTGCAATCTGGGAGCGCTTCGATGGCAAGCTCAATCTCCGAGGTACCGGCGGCGCCGGCCGAGGCGGTCAGCCCGTCCGGCATCAACCATCTCGTGCTGAACGTCCGCGACATCGACGAGTCGCACAAATTCTGGACCGAGATCGTCGGCTTCAAGCAGGTCGGCGAACTGCACCCGAAACCGGGTCGCCCGACCCCGCCGAAAATGCGGTTCTACAGCGCCGTCAACAACGGCCAGCTGACCCACCACACGCTGGCGTTGGTGGAGAGCCCGAACCTGCCCGAGCCGGCGGAATGGGTGCTGTCGGACGGCCGGGTCGCGATCAACCACGTGGCATTGACGATGCCGAGCCGCGAAGCCTGGCAACAGCAGCTCGCGTTTCTGCAGAGCCGCGGGGTCAAGTTCAACTGGCGGGTCAACCACGGCGTGACGCACAGCGTCTACATCAACGACCCGAACGGGTACGGCGTCGAGTTCCTGTACGAGATGCCGCGCGAAATGTGGGAAAACGACATCGACGCCGGGATCAACTGGCTCGAAAACCTGCCGACCGAGGGGCCCGAGGCGCTCGTCGACCGCACCGACACACCGAGCTTTGGCACGCTGAGCTTTGGCGTCAAGGAGCCGGTTCCGGCTGAATAAACCCGGCCCGCCCTCCAACTCGCCGGCCCGGCCCCGCCGCCCGGTCGATCGTAACCGGGGCGAGCCGGACCGGCCCGCCTCGGTTAAGTAAACCGTGCCGCGCCCGGGCGTGTCGGGTGGCCGCGCCCCGGCTATTGCACCTTGAGCAGCTGCACGTCGAACATCAAGGTGGCGTTGGGCGGGATCACGCCGCCGGCGCCGCGCGCCCCATAGCCGAGCTCGGGCGGGATGATCAAGGTGCGCTCGCCGCCGACCTTCATACCGGCCACCCCCTCGTCCCAGCCGGCGATGACCTGATGCGCGCCCAGTGTAAACTCGAACGGCTGGCCGCGGTCGAGCGAGCTGTCGAACTTGGCGCCCTTGGCCCCGTCTTTGTAAAGCCAGCCCGTATAATGGACCGACACCTTGGCGCCCGGGGTGGCGGTGGCGCCGTCGCCCACCTTGTTGTCGGTGTATTTGAGACCATCGGGCATTTCGATCCCCTGGCTTGCGACCGCGACGGCAGCCCCGAAAAGCGTGCCGGCGGCGATCATGGCGAGCGCCACCGCGGCGCCGGCAGTGCGAAGCGGTATCATGAATCTCCGGCAGTCGACACTAGACATGCGTTCCCCCTCCAGTCGCAGCGGCTCTTTTAGATGTTTGCACGGCCGCTTCAAGCCGGCCGGCACTCCCGCGATTTTGTCTGGCAGAGGCATTGATGAACGAATTGCATGGAGCTGATGAAGCTGCTGCATGAATATTGCGCGGGACCATGATTTTATAGCGAAAATGTTGCTGGGTCGCACGGCGAGGCGTAGCATCCGTGCCGCAGCTTTCGAAGGCTGGAGAAGCGGGTCAGAGGCCCCGATGGGAGGGCCCGCGGCGAGGCCCCGGACTCGTGCGGAGCGGGGCAACGAGGAGAAATAACCATGGCGTATGATCTGCTGATCAAAAACGGGCGGGTCGTGGACGGCTCGGGCGAGCCGGCCTTTATGGCGGATGTCGCGGTGCAGGACGGCAAGATCGTCGGCGTCGGCAAATATCCGGGTGCGGCTGCCAAGCGCACGATCGACGCCGCGGGGCGGGTCGTGGCGCCGGGGTTCATCGACCATCATACCCATTTCGACCCGCAGGCGGTCTGGGACCCCTATTGCGGCTCGTGGGTGCACAACGGCCACACCACCGTCATTGTCGGCCAGTGCGGGCAGGTCATCGCCCCGGTGCGGCCGGGCGACAGCGAGTGGTATCTCGAATTCTTTTCCGACGCCGAACAGATCCCGCTCCCGGTGCTGAAGGCCGGGGTCGACGTGACCTGGGAATCAGTGGGCGACTATCTGAATGCGCTTGGCAAGAAGCGCGGCATCAATGTCGGCACCTTGGTCGGCCATTCCGGCATCCGCCGCTATGTGATGGGCGAGGCCTCGGGTGAGCGGGTAAAGGCTTCCCCCGAGGAAATGGCGGCGATGCAGCGGCTGATCCGCGAGGCGATGCACGACGGCGCGCTCGGCTTCTCGACCGCGCCGAAGGATCGCGGCGACCCGGCCGGGGTTGGCGACGACGACGAGCGGTGGGCGCTGGCGAGCGTGCTCGGCGATCTCGGCACCGGGGTGTTCCAGGTCGCCGGCGGTGCCCCCGGCGGCACCAAGCAGACCCGGCAGGTCGCCCGCGAACTCGCGGCGCGGACCGGGCGGCCCTCGATCTACAACTTGATGTCGGATCCGATCGGCAACCCCGATGAATGGGTTGAGCACCTGAAATGGCTCGAGGACGGGTTCAAGAGCGGTGCCCGATGCTACGGCTCGTGCCTGTCAACCGTCGCTGGCGCGATCTTTGATCTGCAGCGCGGTCTCAACGTCCCGCAGGACGAGGACATCACTCATCCCGAGGGCTTCTTCCGCGGCATGCCGACCTGGGACAGGGTCATGGCCATGCCCTATCAGGATCGCATGCGCGCCTTCCGCGACCCCGAACTGCGCAAGGCGCTGTCGGCCGAAGCGGTCGAGGGTACGGTTGAGCAACAAGGCGGCATGACGGATCGGCGCGGCCGCGCCCGCGGCCTGTTCAACCGGCGCTGGGACCTCGTCGAGGTCTTTATGACGACAAAGGGGCAGAACCGGCACCTCGAGGGCAAGAGCGTCGAGCAGATCGCCAAGGAGCAGAACAAGGGCATCATGGACGCCTTCCTCGATCTGTCGCTCGATGAGGATTTGCAGACCTGCTTCCAGGCGATCGACCGCAACCATGATCCGAAGACGCAGAAGCACATCCTCGGCTCGCAGTTTACCGTGATCGGCACCAGCGACGGCGGCGGCCGGCCGCACACCGCCGACCGGCATGAGACCAGCACGAATCTGCTGAGTCATTGGGTGCGCGAAGAGCAGGTGATGACCCTCGAAGAGGCCGTCTATCGGTTGACCGGCAAGACCGCGCTGATGCACGACATTACCGATCGCGGCTTCATCGCCGCCGGCAAGGTCGCCGACATCACGGTCTTCGATCCCAACACGATCGCGTCGAAGCCGCGCGAGCCGGTCGCCTCAATGCCGGCAGGCGGTGTGCAGGTCAGGCGCGACGCAGTCGGCATCGACTACGTCGTGGTCAACGGCAGCGTGCTGCTCGACAAGGGCGAATTGACGGACGCGTTGCCCGGCCAGATCGTCCGCGGCCCGCTCTACCAGGGCGCGCCGGCGTAACTCGACCACCGGTACCACCGTGCCTGCCCGGATCCGCTCCGGGCAGGCATGCGCCGTCAAAAAAATGCTTTTCACGCCCCGGTGGCCGGACATGATCCGGCCATCCACGTCTTCAGGCCAGCCGCCGCAAAGTCGTGGGTGGCCGGGACGAGCCCGGCCACGGGGTTTAGTGCATCTCGAGACAGGAGGGACGCCATGGCTGAAGGGGCAAAGCGCATCGAGCGGCTGACGCCGGAGTTCGACCGGATCATCGAGACCTCGCAGCCGATCCAGGAGCTTGCCGACGGTTTTGGCGGCCCGCAGGGGCCGGCCGAGGGGCCGCTGTGGTGGCACGAGGGTGGCCATCTCGTCTTCAGCGACATCCACAACAATCGCCGGATGAAATACGAGCCGGGCCGGGGCGTGTCGTTGCTCTTGGAGCCGACCAACCGCGCCAATGGGCTGACCCGCGATTTGCAAGGGCGGCTGGTCGCCTGCGAGCACGATTCGCGGCGCGTGACCCGCCAGGAGGCCGACGGCAGCATCACGGTCGTCGCCAACAGCTTTCAGGGCCGCCAGTTGAACCGGCCCAACGACGTCGTCGTCAAATCCGACGGCTGCATCTATTTCACCGACCCGTGGACCAGTCCCAACGCACCCAATCAATGGGACCTGACCTTTTCCGGCGTCTACCGGGTGACCCCCGATCTTGGGACCCTGAGCCTAATGGCAGACGATTTCATCGTGCCCAATGGCCTTGCCTTTTCGCCCGACGAGAGCGTGCTTTACGTCAACGACTCACGCCGCGGCCACATCCGGGCGTTCGAGGTGGCGCCCAACGGCACCCTGGCAAAGCACAGCGACCGCGTCTTCGCCGATCTGCGCGGCTCCGAGTCGGGCGTGCCCGACGGCATGAAGGTCGATGTCGAGGGCAACGTCTATTGCGGCGGAGCCGGCGGGCTATGGATCATCGACCGCGACGGCAAGAAACTCGGCCGCATCGTGCACGGCGCCCCGGCCACCACCAACCTCGCCTTTGGGGGCGCCGACTGGAAAACGCTCTATTTCACCAGCCGCAACCATCTCGGCGCCGTCAACGTCAAGATCGCCGGCGTCGCGGTTCCGGTCGGACGGAAATAACCAGTGCCGGTGCTTCGGCCGGGAAAGAAACGAACCGATATCTAATGTCCGATGATTGCCACTGGGCTAGCAAGCGGCTTCCGGCGCCGCCTCGCTAAGCGCCGAAACCAGGATATCGCGCTCAATCCGCAACCCCCTCGGCGCCGATTCGATCGGGAGTGGAGAAGGCAACTCACTTCCTGTTCCCTCGACCTCAAGCTCGTTGAAGCGACGAGCTTGGGGCATCACCGTGCTTTCGAGGCTGCCGATGAAGTCATTGTATTTGCGGACGCTTCCGGCCAAATTGTTACCCAGGCTGACAATGTGCCCGCCCATTACGGACAGGCGCTTGTAAAGGTCACGGCCGAGTTCGTGCACGCGCTTGGCGTTTTGCGCGACCTTTTCCTGACGCCAGCCATAGGCGACGGCCTTGGCGAGCGCTATCAGCGTCGCGGGCGTAACGATTAGAACACGCTGCGCCGCCGCAAACTCAAAGAGCTCCGGGTCACGCTCCGCCGCGGCCGCGTAGAAATTCTCACCCGGCACAAACATTACGACGTAGTCGGGCGTCTCGGTCAGGCCATCCCAATAGGATTTCCCGCTGAGCAGCCGCACCTGAGAGCGCAGCTGCTGCGCGTGCAGCTTCAGCTGGCGCTCCCGCTCGGCGTCGTCGACCGCATCCACCGCATCAAGGTAAGCTGCCATCGGGGCCTTCGCGTCGACGATGATGCTGCGGCCGCCCGGCAAGCGGATAACCACATCCGGCCGCGACAGCACACCTTCCCGCGAATAGCTATGTTCGGCGACGAAATCGCAATATGGACTGAGGCCAGCAAGCTCGAGGACGTTGCGCAGGGTATTTTCGCCCCAGCGGCCGCGCGTTTTCGGCGCGGCGCGCAGCGCGTTCACCAGCCTGGATGTTTCGCCTCGAACGGCATTCTGCGCGTCCACAACGTTTCTGAGCTCGTTTGAGAGCGCCCCGTATGTTTCCGTTCCGGCCTCCTTGAGCTGGGCCACACTTGCTTGGCACGCCCCAAGCGCATCGCGAATCGGCGAAATCAGCGCTTCGACAGCGAGCTTTCGGGCATCAAGATCGGCCGCGGCTCCTTCCTTGTGCCTTTCGAGCACTTGGTTTGCAACTTGGAGGAAGGAAGCCTGGCTGTCGCGCAGGCTCTCACTCGAGATATTCTTCAGTTTCCTTTCTATTTCTCCATGAATCACGCTCAGCGCGTCTATTTTCTCCCGATGTCCGCGCTCTTGCTCCTCCAATTTCGCCGTGTAAGTCGCGAGGTCGGCGTTCGACGCCATCAGCTGACGGCGCAGAGCCTCGCATTCCGCTTCGAGGCCACCGACCCGCGATGCCGCGGTTTCGGCGCGTGCTCGCGCGTTGGCATCGGTCTCCGCCTGGGTGCGCCAGAGATTCGCTTCGTGCCGTGCTGCTTTGAGATCGTCTTCGATCCTGGCGACATGCTCGCGCAGCAGAGTGGCTTCGGTGGCCGCCGCACGCAGTTTGGCGACGGCGACGAGCCAGGCCGCTCCAGCGCCCGCCCCGATCGCCATAACCGCTAAGAACAGGAACCAGATATCCATTTCCGCCCGCTCGCACGCGCTTGACGCGAAAAGCGAACATACCTGGAACAGCGTCGGATGTCAATTCGGAGTTCTTCTAATGTTCGCGGTATGTAGCCCGAAAACGGAAATTCGGCGCGTGCAGCGACACCTGGCGGCAATGCCGTGGGGTTGGGCCACCGGGCCGCAGAGTGAGTGGCGGGGTGCGGGTTGGAAGGCCCGCGGCGGGTGCGCTGAGGCGGCTGACCCGAGGAGCGAGCGCCGGACGCTGAACCAAAAACCGAGCCGCGCTATTTAGCGACCATCACGTCCGACGCCTTGATCACGGCGTAGGCCTCGTCGCCGGTCTTGAGGCCGAGATCGTCGACCGCCTCGTTGGTGATCGACGAGGTGACGACCACGCCGCCGCCGATGTCGATGCGGACATGCGCCGTCGTCTGGCCTTTGGTCACCGCGACGATCCTGCCTTTGAGCTGATTGCGGGCGCTGAGCTTCATTCCATCCTCGCCGGGAAAAATCGACCGCCGCCCGGCGTCACGGCCACAACAACCGCTCGCCCGCCCCGGCCGATCGACCTATCCTATCGGATATCGCGTTGTCAGCGGCAACCGTTCGATGAGGACGACGACATGAACAAAGAAGCCAACCCGACGATCCTCGGCGACACAATCGCAACGGTCGGCGCGATCCTCGGCGCGGAGCTCGGCGAGATCAGGGTCGAGCGGGCGGTCGTCGGGCTGTTCTTTACCGGGGTCAAGCTGACGAACGGCGTCGCCGGCGCCTGTGCGACCCCGATCAAGACGATCCCCGAGGCGGTGTGCTGCCCGAGCTCGGCGATGGCGATGCCGTTTCCCGGCAAATTGCGCGGCCGTGCCGCGGCCGACCTGGCGCGCGAGGCGCTCGCCGGCAACGGCATCCGGCGCGCCCTCGGGATTGCCGCGCTGAACGCGCTCGCGGAGTGCTGCTGGGCACGCCGGCCGTACCGCCAAACCGAGCTTCGCCTCGGGGTCGACGCCTTCGACGCGACGGAGATTCGCCCCGGCGACCGGGTTGTCGTGGTCGGAGCGTTCGTGCCGTTCCTCAAGGAGCTGAAACGCCGCGCCCAGTCCTTTCTAGTGCTGGAGCAGGATCCGACGACGCTCAAGCCGGACGAGCTGCCGTTCTTCCGCCCGGCAAAAGACGCCGCCCAAGTCATCCCGCAAGCCGACGTCGTGCTGATCACCGGCTCGACCCTGGTCAACGCGACGCTCGAAGAGCTGTTGGCGCTGGCGCGGCCCGAGGCGCGGGTCACGGTCGTCGGCCCGACCGTGGGCATGCTGCCCGACGCCTTCCTGGCGCGCGGCGCCGACGTGCTCGGTTGCGTGCGGATCACCGAGCCCGACGCGTTTCTCGACCTGCTGGCCGAAGGCGGCTCGGGCTACCACTTCTTTGGCCGCTCGGCGCAGAAGATCGTGCTCGCCCGCCGGCCCGAAAAATCCGCGGCGCGGGCCGCCTGACGCCGCCGCACACGCCGCACCGTCGGGCGACGCCCGCCGTCAGCTGACGCTTAACGTCAGCCGGCGGGTTTTTTTGCCCGCCGAGGTCGCCGGCTCGCCGGATCTTGCCGGTTCCGCCAACGCCGCCGCAAGCGCTTCGAGATGGGCCGCACCCGCGCTCTGCGAGGCGCTTTCGACGGCGCGATAGTGCTCCACCACCGCGTGGCCGAACTCGGTCAACGACGCGCCGCCGCCGTGCTGGCCGCCGGCCTGCGAGGCGACCACCGGGGCGCGAAAGCAGCGGTTCAGATTGTCCACCAAGACCCAGGCGCGCCGATAGGACATGCCCATCTGCCGCCCCGCCGCCGAAATCGAGCCGTGCTTGTCGATCAATTCCAACAGCTTGACCTTGCCGGGGCCGATAGCGCGGCGCTGGTCGAAATCGATGCGCAGCGTCAGCCTCGCCATAGCTCGCACCCCGGTGGGATCGGCGGCGTTTCCGGCAAAGCCGGTGCCGCTCATGTGTCGGACGCTCTCTTGATCCAAACCGCCTTGACGTTCAAGTCCTCTTCCGCCTGCGGTATACGCGACATCACGACCGTAGCCGCTCATCCGGCAGCCGCCGAACGGCGCCGCCGGGCCGGGTCAGCCGCCGAGGCGGGCGCGCAGCCGCGCCGCGATCGCGGCGATGCGGGCGGGTTCGGCGGTTGCGGCCGCGATTCGCTCGCGATCCCAGTTCATCAGCAGATTGTCCCCGGCTCGGCGCGGCAATACGTGAAGGTGAACATGCGGCACGGTTTGTCCGGCGAGCGCGCCATTCGCCTGCAGCAGGCTGAGCCCGCCCGGCCGCAAGACCTCCTCGACCGCCCGCGCCACGGCCACGGCGGCCGCCGCCACCGCCCCGAACAGCACCGGCGGCATCTCGAGCACGGTCGCGAAATGCGCCTTTGGTATGACGAGGCAATGCCCGTCATTCGCCGGGCGGATGTCCATGAAGGCGAGCGTCAGCTCGTCGCGCCGGATCTCCTCGCACGGGCTCCTTCCCGATACGATCCGGCAAAAGACGCAGTCCGTAGCACGCATCGCCGTCCTTTCGATCGGCGGCTTACGCGGTCGGGCCCGCCCGGTCGACCTCGCGCTCAAAGACCACCGCGGCGCGATAGATCGTCTCCTCCTCGACCAGCCCGACGCGCAGCCCCGCCGCACCCTTGGGAGTAAACGATGGCGGGAGCGCTGGACAAGGTTGCGGCGGCGGAGTCACTCTCGGCGGATGGACAAGCGAGCATTGAGCGTGCGCGCGATCCTCGCCGGCGAGGCGCCGCCGGACGCGCCGGTCACGGTCAAGGGCTGGGTGCGCACCCGGCGCGACTCGAAAGCGGGAATCTCGTTTCTGCACGTCTCGGACGGGTCGTCGTTCCACCCGGTCCAGGTCGTGGCGCCCAACACCCTCTCCAACTACGCGCCAGAGGTCTTGCGGCTGACCGCCGGCTGCGCGGTCGAGGCGACCGGGGTGGTCGTGCCGTCGCCGGCGAAGGGGCAGCCCTTTGAGATGCAGGCGAGTGGTGTCACTCCGGTCGGCTGGGTCGACGACCCCGACACCTACCCGATCCAGCCCAAGCCGCACACCCTGGAGTTTCTACGCGAGGTGGCGCATCTGCGCCCGCGCACCAACGTGATCGGCGCGGCGACAAGGGTGCGGCACGCGCTCGCCAAGGCGATCCACCGCTTTTTCGACGAGAACGGCTTTTTCTGGGTCAACACGCCGATCATCACCGCGTCCGACGCCGAGGGGGCGGGGGCCTTGTTCCGGGTGTCGACCCTCGACCTTGCCAACCTGCCGCACACCGCCGACGGCGGGGTCGACTTTGCCCAGGATTTTTTTGGCCGCGAGACATTTCTGACGGTGTCCGGGCAGCTCAATGTCGAGGCGTATTGCCTGGCGCTGACCAAGGTCTACACGTTCGGGCCGACCTTTCGCGCCGAGAACTCGAATACCAGCCGCCACCTCGCGGAGTTCTGGATGATCGAGCCCGAGATCGCGTTTGCCGACCTCGCCGACGATGCGAGCCTGGCGGAAGGGTTGCTGAAGCATACCCTTGCGGCGTTGCTGAACGAACGAGAGGCGGACCTGGCGTTTTTCGACCAGCGGATCGAGAAGGGGCTGGTGGCGAAACTCGAGGGGATCGTCGGCTCGGAATTCGTGCGTATGGATTACGGCGAGGCGGTCGGGGTGCTGGAGCGGGCAAAAGGCCACAAATTCGAATTCCCGGTCGAATGGGGTGTGGATCTGCAGTCGGAGCATGAGCGCTACCTGACCGAGCAGCACGCGAAAAAACCGGTCATCGTCATGAACTACCCGAAGGACATCAAGGCGTTCTACATGCGAGTGAACGACGACGGGCGGACGGTGGCGGCGATGGACGTGCTGGCGCCGGGGATAGGCGAGATCGTCGGCGGCAGCCAGCGCGAGGAGCGGCTCGACGTGCTCGACGCGCGCATGGCCGAGTGCGGGGTCGACCGCGAGCACTACGGCTGGTACCGCGACCTCAGACGCTACGGCACGGTGCCGCACGCCGGCTTCGGCCTCGGCTTCGAGCGCACCCTCGCCTACGTGACCGGCCTCGCCAATGTGCGCGACGCAATCCCGTTCCCCCGCACCCCGGGAAACGCGCGGTATTGAGACGCCCTCAGCAGCGCGGCCGGACACCGACATCTACGTCGGCGCGGCACTCGACCGCCCACCCAGGATCTCAGCCTCTTTTTTCGCGCGCCTGGTTGAGTTCTTAGTCGGCAACAGATGACTGGACGTTATGTCCCGGCGCTGAGATCGGCGGCCCACCCTTTCGTGCGGTGGAGAAGGCGAGGGTTGCTCGGACGGGCCGAGCCGAGCTTGGCGCACGCAGGGCGGGCCATGGGGAGTCTCGCGAGGCCGTTGTCGCGTTCAACCTATCGAAGACCAAGCATGCGGTAGCGATTGCCGATGGCGGGCGCGCCAGCGAGGTGCGGTTTCTCGGCGACGGTGGTGGACCGGCTGATCCGCAAGCTGGCTGGCCGCCAGGGCAAGCTGCATTTCTGCCGCGCGGCGACCGACCGGGTACGGGCGGTATCGCCAGGTCGAGGCTCTCGGCTCTGTGTTCCCGCTTTCGCGCGTTGCTGTCCGGAATTTTGCAGGGGGTTTGTCCACCGTGCACCACCTCTCCGCAGAAAAATCCCGGACAGCAATGCGCTTCTGCGGGGACGACGATGACTTGCCGAACTATAGGACTTCATCGCGGGTCGGATGCTCAGGCCAGCGCCGCGCGCACCGCGGCCAGCCGCTCGAGCGAGCCCAGGACCTTCGGCTGATCGTTGGTCAGATGGCGCACGAGGATGTCGGTGTAGCCGATTTCCCCAAAGCTGCGAAACTCGTCCGCCACATCGTCGACCGAGCCCGCGACCAGGGCCTCCGCCGGAATGCCGCGATAGCCGCGGCTCAGCGCATGCTGCTTCACCGCCTGCGCCTCGGACGACGCCTCGCCGACGTAAATGTCGCGCCGCAAGACGACGGCGCCCGGCGGCCTGCCGTAAGCGGCGCAGCGCTCGCGATAGAGATCGGCCTGCGCGCGAGCCTCCTCGCGGTTCAGGCCGGGGCTCGCGATCCAGCCCTTCGCCAGTCGTGCCGCGCGGTCGATCGCCGGCGCCGCACTGGCGCCGATCCAGACCGCGACGGGCTCCGCCGGGCGCAGCGCCAGGCTCGCTTGCGCGACCTGGAAGCGGCGGGACGAACTCACCGTCTCGCCCTCCAACAGGCGCCGGACAATGTCGAGAGCTTCCTCGAACGCCGAAGGGCGCGTCCTGATGTTGACGCCCATTGTGGCGAACCGGGCCTCGCCCCAGCCGAGGCCGCATTGCATGATGAACGGGCCTTGCGCGATCGCGGCCAAGGTGCCGATCTGCTCGGCCACCAGCACCGGGTGCCACAACGGGAGCAGGAACAGGCACCCGGAGGGGCCCTCGCCCCACTCCGCGAGCAGCCGCCCGAGCATCGGCGTGTTCTGGTAATAGGGTGTCGGCGACACGTGCTGATCGCCGACAAACAGCGAGTCGAGCGCGGCGCGGTGCGCCGCCGCGGCGCGCTCGATCATCCACCGCGCGCCCTGGCGCGGGTCTCTCGCGTCCGGGTGATTGCTCGTCAGCGAGATCCCAACCCTCATCACGTCACCCGAACTCTGATCGCGTCACTTGGCGCCGGCTCAGGTTTTGATCAGACCCAAGCCCGGCCCCAAAGCCAAGGAGAGATTGCTCCTCGGTCAGCGAAATGGTGACTCGAAGCTGAAGTCGCCAAGTGATCCCAACCTAAGATGTACTGTGGGCGGCGGCCCGCTCACGCGTCCGGCAGTGTGAAGACCGCGCAGGGTGCTGCGATGCCGCGCAGCGCGTGTTCGCCCAGCGGCACCAGCGGCGTGGCGACCTCGGCGGCGACCGCGCCCGAGATCAGCACCGACCGGCCAAGCGGCCGGCACAGCCCCTCCAGCCGGCTCACCAAATTGATCGCAGGGCCGATGGCGGTGAAGTCCAGCCGGTCGGCCGCGCCGATGTTGCCCCACAATATCTCGCCGAGGTGGAGCGCCGCGCCAAACGGCAGCGCCGGCAGCCCCTGCGTCTGCCGCACCATATCGAGATAGGCCATGCCGGCGCGGGCGGCGACGACCGCGCGCAGCGCCGCCTCGCAGGCCTCGGCCGGCGCGCCGCTGACCGGGAAGACCGCCAGAACGCCGTCGCCGATGAACTTCAGCACCTCGCCGCCGAACGCGTGCACCGCCCCCGCGACGCGCTCGAACCAGGCGTCGAGGGCGGCGAGCACCGCCGCGGGCTCGCTCGCCTCGGAGAGTGCGGTGAAGTCGCGCAGGTCGGCGGAGAGGAGTGCCGCGCGAATTGTCTCCCCGGCGCCGCGGCGCAGCGCGCCGGCCTGCACCCGGGCGGCACTGCGCCGGCCGAGATAAGCCTCGAGCAGCGCTGCCAGCGCCGCCCGCGCGGCGAGGGCGGCCAAGGGTGCCGCGGCAAAGCGCGCGGCCTCGCGCAGCCGGCCGGCCTCGGCGGAGCCGAACGGCCGGCTTCCGGCCCAGCCCAGCACCGGACGGTCCGGCCCCGGCTCCGCCAGCCCCGCGCCGACCGCGTCCTCGTGGACCGGGCCAAGCCCGGCCAGCCAGTCATGCCCGGCTTGGCTCGGCGGAGCTTGGCCGAGCGGACTGCCGGCGAAGCCCAGCGCCTCGATCACCGCCCCAGTCTCCGCGCGCCACAGCCAGGTTTGGCGGGCGATGATCGGATGCGGCACCGCCAAGGTCAGGGCGCCGCCGGCCAATGGCAGGCCGTCGGCCAATAGCCGGCCGCCGAGCGCGGCGAGGAACCGGTCGGGGCCGAGCGCAGCAGCGGCCTCGTCCACCAGCCAGGCGAGGGATCCACGCAAATCGATTGGCAGATGCATGCGGCGATCATGCCGCCACGGCCCCTCGCCTGTCATCCGCGCCGCGGCGATGGCGCTGCCGGCCCCGCCGGTCTATTCTCGGGGCAAGGCCCGACCTCGGCGCCGCTCCATCCTCCGCCGCGGGCGTGGCAGGCCATCGCCACCATGGGAAGACCGATGCAAGAGCCCCTTGTCGTCCGCCGCGAGACGCACATCCCGGCGCCGCCCGCCGCGGTGTTCGCCCTGCTGACCGATCCGGAGAAGATCCTGCGTTGGATGGGAACCGAGGCGCAGGTCGAGCCGCGGCCGGACGGGCTCTATCTCGTCAATGTCACCGGGGCGCGCTGCGCCCGCGGCTCGTTCCGCGAGGTCGTGCCGGTGCATCGCCTGGCCTACAGCTTCGGCTGGGACGGCAGCGAGGCGGTGCCGCCAGGGTCGAGCCTGGTCGAGATCGACCTGATCGAGCGGCCGGATGGAACCTTGCTGCGGCTGACCCACACCGGCCTCCCCAATGCCGAGGAATGTGCCGGCCACGCCGAAGGCTGGGCCCATTACCTCGGCCGGCTGGCCGAGGCCGCAGCCGGGCGCGACCCGGGCCCGGACTTCTGGCACGGCCGCACCGGCGAGGAGTGACCGCCTTCCGCTTTCGCGGTCGCCGCACCTGAGCCGCCTGCATCTTTACAGCGAACGCCGGTTTGCAGAAGTCGAGCGCCGCGCGGTCGAGGACTGGGCCATGGCATCTAAGGCATGTCGGGCGGGGCGCGTTCCGGCGGCCGGTAAAAAGACCCCTTACGAGCGCACCGCCGGCAGCTTGGTCGGGTCGGCGGTATTGACGCAGGTCGGATGGCCAAAGCCGCTGGCGCTCTGGCTCAAGGTTCCGACCGGGTTCAACAAGCCCCCCTCGGCGGTCGGCTTGATGTCGAAGATGATGTTGTCGGGATGTGCGGCGTCGGCGCCCGGCACGACACCGAGGGTTCCCAGATGGTCGAGGTTCAACAGGTTGCGCACCCGCCACGCGACAAAATGGTCGGTGCAGGACTGGTCGCCGCTGACCCCGACCCCGCCGACCTTCTTGCCGCCGCTGGTGTACAGACCGAGCCCGCCGCCGAAGACGTTCACGCCGCCGACCCGCTGGCCGACCAGCGGATCTCGCGCGGTGCCGAACAACGCCGCGTTCCCCTGGTAGGCGATTTCCGGGTCAACCGGATTGCTGTGCTGCAAGCCGTAAAGGCTGCCGCCGGGCTGTACCGCCGAGTACAAATTCGCGGTCGACAGGGCGAGACCGGTGGGAAACAGGCTGGTTCCGGGCGTCGCCCCGTTGCTCAGGCTGAAGTCGTTCGCGGTGTTGGCCTTTTGCGCGGAGATGACCCGGCTGCCGAGCCACTGGTCGGTGTATCGCCGGCCGGAAAAAGCCACCGCGCAAACCGTGCCGTCATTGGTGACCAGTGTCGCCCACATGTTGAAGCCGAGCCCGCCGTTCCCGGACGCCGCGACCGCGGTTTGCAGAGCCGAGGTGAGCGCGGCCTGGCTCGGCATGCCGGCGCAGGACGTTGAATAACCGTCCGCCAGCGCCGCATTTGCCGACAGCGCGACACCAACGCCAATTGCAGCTGAAACGAGCCAATGCTGAGCTTTCATGTTCGTCCCTCATGTGCGCGAGGACGACCCGCCAATCCGCGGTCGCCCTTCATTGTTGAAGAATGTGCCGGGTTTGAAGAGCGCGCCGGATCGCTCCGCCGCCAAACCCCGGGCTATTCCGCGTGGAAGCAATAGGCGGCGAGCTTGTTGCCGTCGAGGTCGCGGACATAGCCGGCATAGGCGTCGGGCTTCCAGCCGCGCGGCCCGACCGCACCCTCGTCCTTGCCGCCGGCGGCGAGGGCGGCCTGGTGAAACGCCGCGACCGCCGCGCGGCTTGGTGCGGCAAAGCTGATCGTGCCGCCGTTGGCGTGGGTCGCGGGCTGGCCGTTCGCCGGTTTCAGCACAAAAAACTCGGGCTCGCCCGCGCCCCAGATCGAGCCGTTGTCGCCGAGATCGGTAAGCCGCTTCAAGCCGAGCGGCGCCAGCACCCGGTCGTAAAACGCGCGCGCCTTGGCGAGATCGTTGGTGCCGACCGTGACGTGGGTGAATATCGCCATCAGACCCTCCCTCGGACTTTGGTTGCGCCTGGCTGCTGGTTGCCGGTTGCGACGGGCTCGGGGGCCGCGGCCGACCCGGTGCCGTCGAGCATGCCCTTGCCGGGCGTGTTCTTGCCAGACGCGTTCTTGATAGCAGCTTCGCCGCGGCGAACCAAGCGACGCATCGGGCTCGCCGACCGTGCCGGCAGCCGGTCGCGCGCCGGCTGGCGGCGGTCGTGTTGGTTGACAGCGCCGGGTGGCGGCCCTAGCCTCGCTCGCGTAACCGGGCAGCCGGGTTGTGGAGGAAAAGCGATGCAGTGGAAGACGCCGGTCATCGTCGAGATCGCGGTCGGGCTCGAAATCAACGCCTACGCCTGCGCCGAAATCTGACACCCAACCCCGCCGACGCCGGCCAACCCGGCAAGGCGG